>JAABUQ010001404.1_pt1 | contig 52068 bp, 48 predicted proteins | sample 5560001 | NCBI WGS metagenome assembly JAABUQ01 (sample SAMN10711888, study PRJNA513371) | rock metagenome | isolation source: Antarctica rocks | place: Antarctica: Victoria Land, Finger Mt nord | collected 2015-12-18
CATTGTCGCCACGGGTGAAGCACGCGCTGGTCATGAGAAGCAGGACCCGGACTACGTGCTTGCCCGCCGCCCGCTGTACATCGCGGTCGGTATGACTTCGCGTGGGCGACCGGGACGCGGCCTCGACCGGCCCGGCTTCGATGCGCAGTATGCACGCGTCGCCCTCGTGCGCATGAATGCCAGCGTCGTCTCGCCCGACCTCGTGCTGCCCCTCACGCCGGACGTAGATGTTGAGGCGGCAATGCGCCAGGGCTACACGTACGCGCTCTACCAGCGTCGCGCGGGGTGAAACGCGCAGCACGCAAAGAAATAGCGCGTAAACACGTCTTTCGCACCTTCCGCATCTTCGCGGTTCAAAGCCCACCACCCGTGGAGTTGATTACTTGGCCCGTGATCCACCGTGCATGATCGGAGACGAGCCATGCGATTAGACGAGCGGCATCTTCGGGTTGACCCCAGCGGCCTTGCGGTTCCTGTGCGAGCACTGCCTCATAAAGTTCGGGTGTAGCGTAGCCCGTGTCCGTCGCGCCGGGATTGACCGTGTTGACGGTGATCCTTCGGGGTGCGAGGTGTGCAGCGAGGCTTTGCGTGAGGCCGTGCAATGCGGCTTTGCTGGCAACATACGCCAACTCCCCCGGCATCGGGCCAAACTGCTGCCCACTCGTCATCAGGATCACGCGCCCACCGAGACGCGCATCGTCGTGCCGCGCCGCCCACTCTTTCACGAGGAGCAGGGAACCACGGACATTCGCATCAAGGTGCGCGTCAATCTGTGCCGCTGTCAAGTCTTCCAGACCGCCCATCGTGCTATAGGCGTGGTTGCAGATGAGGATGTCTACCTGTCCGAAGGCCGCGAACGCCGCTTCGACCACCCGTGCGGGCGCTTCAGGATCGAGAAAGTCCGTGTCGGTCTGCTCCACGCGCCCGCCGTAGTCGCGTAGCGCCGCAACGGTCTCCGTCGCCTCGTTCGCCGCCGATGCATACATCTCGCGGTCATAGGAGGCAAACGTCTGCACGAACAGATTCGCCCCGCTCCGTGCGAGATGCGTGGCAACGGCGAAGCCAATACCCTCTCGGCGGCTGACCCCCGTGATGAGCGCAACGCGCCCGGTGAAGTCATAGGTCACGCTCATTTCACTGCCCCTTTCCCGCGCACCCTCATGGGTATGCACGTTGGACAATCACACTTCCCGCTCCGTATGATATGCAACCACAGACGATTGCGCAGGAACCAGACATATCCCTTCGGCCATGACAGGCAGGCGACGAACGAAAACGGAAGCGGAAATGGGGCAATCAGTGAACGGGCAAGCGACGAAGGGACAACTACCGCTCCCGGGGGTGCGGGTCGTAGACCTCACGCGGGTGATGACGGGGCCGTACTGCACGATGATGCTCGCGGACATGGGTGCGGACGTCATCAAAATCGAGCAACCGGGGCGCGGGGACGACACGCGCCACTGGGGGCCGCCCTTTCTCGCGGGCGAGGCAGTCTATTACCTCTCGATCAACCGCAATAAGCGCGGCATTGCCCTCGACCTCAAGCACCCGGAGGGCAAGGCCGTACTCTGGCGGCTGATCGAGCAGGCGGATGTGCTGGTGGAAAACTTCAGTCCCGGCACGATCGCGCGTCTCGGCTTCGGCTACCCGGACGTATCTGCCCGCCGCCCGGAGATCGTTTACTGTTCGATCTCCGGCTTCGGGCAAACGGGGCCGGGGCGGGAGCGACCGGGCTATGACAATATCGTGCAGGCGGTCTCCGGGTTAATGAGTATCACGGGGCCACGCGAGGGGCCGCCAACCAAGGTGGGCCTCCCCGTCGCGGACATGACGGCGGGGATGTTCGCCGCGTTCGCCATCGTCGCCGCGCTGTACCGTCAGGCGCGGGGCGGTGGCGGGGAGTATATTGACGCCTCACTGCTCGCCGCGCAGACCACGATGATGACCTACCACGCGGTGAGCTACCTGATGACCGGCGCGGTCGCCGGTATGTCCGGCAATGCCCACCCGACGATCTGCCCTTACGATACCTACCCCACGGGGGATGGGTACGTGGCAATCGCGGTGGGAAATGACGCGCTCTGGGGCCGCTTCTGCCGCGTCCTCGGCTGGGAGGAGCGCATCGCCGACCCACGCTACGCCACGAATCCCGCCCGCGTCGCGCATCGGGAGGAATTGACCGCGCTCGTTACGGGGGCCTTCGCGGGGCGCACGTCCGCCGACGTGCTGGCGCTGATGGAAGCGGCGAGCGTGCCGGCGGGGCCGATCAACACGCTTGACGCCGTGTTCGCGGACTCGCAAGTGCAACACGAACAACTTGCACGCACCGTGGTTCACCCGACGATTGGTGCCCTGGCGGTGACAGGCTTTCCCTACCATCTCGCCTCGACCGATCTTGAGATGCGTCTGCCGCCGCCGTTGCTCGGTGAGCACACGGACGCTGTGCTTGCCGAACTGGGGTACGATGCCGAGGCTATACAGGCACTTCGGGCATCGGGGGCAATCGCGTAACCGCGTTGGCAATGGGGTGGGGGTGTTGGCGGTCAATCGCCGCGTGCTGGGGTGCTCGTTCGTGCATCGTCGGCATCAGGCATGAATGGCGCGTCGCCGCTTTCGAGTACGGTGGTCGGCACATCGTTCGCAGGGGTGGCGGGGGGCGCGTCGCTCGATTCTTCGGCAATGAGCGCGAGGCGTTCGTCGTAGTGTTCGGGCGCGATCACCTCGTGCGGCGATTGCCCTTCGCCGGGTGTTTCGAGCGTGAGCAGGCGCAGATCGGCGTCCGCCGTCAGGGAGCGGAACACGGTGTCGGTAATCACGCCACGGGTACGCAGCGAGAGCAGCGCGGCTTTTTCCGCCTGCAATGCCTTGCGCTGGGCGACGCGCATTTGCTCGGCGCGTAGCTCTTCGGTGGACACATGCAGCCCCGCGAGATCGTGCGCGAGGTCGTCCGCGCGCTCCTGGTAGGCATCGGCAAGCTCGGCATGGATCGCCTCGGTGATTTCGCCGCCATCGAGCATCGTGCGCAGGGCACGCCGCGCCGCCTGGACCGCGACGATCTGCCCCTGCAACCGCTCAAACGCCGTCAGTTGCGCGGACGCATTCGGCTTTAACCCCAGCCACGCGACGAGCGGGCGGATCGTCAGCCCCTGCACGATCAGGGTGAAAAAAACTACGGCAAAGGTGAGCAGCAGCAGCGTGCCGCGTTCGGGCACGCGCGCCGCCGGGATGCTCAATGCGGCGGCGATGGCGACGGCGCCCCGTAGCCCGCCCCAGTTGATGAGATGGAGAAAGTTCGCGGGCAGGCGGCGGGCGGGCGTGGTGCGCAGGTTGACGAGCAGCGTGAAGCCGTAGACCACCACGGCACGGCTAACGAGTACGCCCGCCACCGCCCAGCAGATCAGGGGGATGTCCCCGGCGCGGAAACTCGTGTGGTTGATTTGCAAGCCGATGAGCAGAAAGATCAGCGAGTTTGCGAGGTAGCCGATCAGTTCCCACGCCCCGTGCATCGAGATGCGCGTCGCGGGGGACATGCTCTCGCGCGATGCGTAGTTGCCCATCACGAGGCCGAAAACGACCACCGCGATCACGGGACTGGCGCCAAGCTCCGCCCCCAGCGCGCTCGCCTGCACGCGCTCCGCGAGCACGAACAGCCCATACGTGACGAGCAGCGTGACGCTGATTTCTACGAGATAGTCGTCAATTCGCCGCAATGACTGCGCCACGAGATAGCCGACGCCGAGGCCGAGCGCGATGCCGCCGATGATCGAAACGATAAATGCCGCCGCCGTGCCAACGACCGACACACTCCCGCCCACTACCACGCCGAGTACGAGCCGGAAGACCACGAGGGCCGTGCCGTCGTTAAAGAGGCTTTCCCCCTCGACGATGATCGAGAGGCGGCGGTCGGTGCCGAGTTGCCGAAAGGTGGCGAGCACCGAGACGGGATCGGTAGCCGAGATCAGCGCGCCAAAGAGCAGGGCGACGGGCCAGCGCACGCCCGCGAGATGCATGATCGTCCCGACAATGGCGGTGCTGACGAACACGCCGGGTACGGCGAGGGCGTTCACGAAGCGAATCTCTGCCCGCAGACGTGCCCAGGGCAGGTTGTACCCCGCCTCGAACAGCAGCGCGGGCAGAAAGACCACGAGGATCAGGTCTTCCGTGAGCGGCACCGCGAACGACCCACCGACGAGGCCGAGCACCAGCCCCGCCACCACGAGCGCCACCGTGTACGGCACCCGCACGTAGCGCGTGACCACCGCGACGAGCAGCACCGTGCCGAGCAGTACGGCGAGCGTGGACACGGCTTGCACCGTGCCTCCCGTCGCGGCAAAGAACGGAAACGCGCGAACGGCGGCGAGGCAAAACGGCAGCAAGCGCGCCTCCCTGTACAGCCTTACTTGGCAAAACTGCGCGGGTGCCCTGCCGCCAAACTATGCGGCCCGCGCCCGCCTCTCCATCACGCCATTATACGGCGCGCGGGGGATTTGAACCGCGAAGGCGCGAAGACGCGAAGGGGAGAAAGGCTTTACCACAGAGGCACAGAGGACACAAAGAGAATACATTGATTGATTCTTTGTGTCCTCTATGCCTCTGTAGTGAATTCCCCTCCCATTTCCTTCGCGCCCTCCGGGTGCCTCCTGGGCGGTATTCGCGGGTCAAATCCCGCCGGAGACATTGACAGGTCGTGAAACTGCTCACATACTGCCGGTGTGCAGTCTTCGGGGCAGGGTGCAATTCCCTGATCGGCGGTAAAGGCAGCCGTTACCCGCATGCCAAGCCCGCGAGCGATACCGTATACGTCCCAACGGGTATCGCAGATTCCGGTGAGATGCCGGAGCCGACGGTGAAAGTCCGGATGGGAGAAGATGCAAGCACCAATCAGCGGGTAACGCGGTCTCCGTGCGGCGCACGGGTGGGTTGCGGTCGCGGCGTTCTTGCCGTTCCGCTCCGCTCGCGGCGTCACTGCACCGGTGCATCGCTCGTGTGATTCTCCCCCGACGACCGCCGGTCGCCGGGTTTTTTGTATCCCGGCGCGTGCGCGTGAAAGTGCAAACGGAGAATAGGAGGCCGCGCAGATGGCGCAAACACTGACTCGCCCGGCGACTGCTGCCCCGCCCGGATTACCGACCGCGTCACACGAGCGGCGCGGGCGCGGAGGCGCGGGGAAACGCTGGCTCTATACCCTGACGCCCACCGCCTCGGTGGTCGGCGTGATCGCCCTGTGGAAGCTCGTCGTGGTGCTGGCGAAGGTGCCCGCGTTCCTGTTGCCGCCACCGGAGGCGGTGCTCGTCTCGTTCGTGGACGCGCTGCGTTCGGGAATACTCTGGCCACATGTACGCGTGACGCTGCTGGAAGCGGGGCTGGGGGCGGCGCTCGGCATCGCCGTCGCGGTGGTGCTGGGGTACCTCGTCGTCCATCTCCCGCTGCTAGACCGCGCCCTTGCGCCGTTCATCGCGGCGAGCCAGGCATTGCCGGTGGTCGCCATCGCGCCGATCCTGATCCTCTGGTTCGGCACGGGCCTGCTGCCAAAGGTGCTCGTGTGCGCGTTGATCGTGTTTTTCCCCGTGCTCGTGACGTGGGTAGTCGGGCTACGGCGCATTAACGCCGACCTGATCGGCGTCGCGCACCTCGCCGGGGCGACGCGCTGGCAAATGCTGCGCTACGTCGAGACGCCTCTTGCGTTGCCGAACCTGCTGGGGGGCGTGCGCATCGCCTTTACGCTCGCCGTGACGGGCGCGGTGGTCGGGGAGTTCGTCTCGGCAAAGGTCGGCCTCGGCTACCTGCTCAAGCAGGCCGAGTTCCTGTACGACACGCCGCTCAAGTTTGTCGCCCTGTTCTGCCTGATGGCGATTGCCGCTGTCGGCTACACCGCCGTCGCGTTCATCGAACGCACCGTGCTTACCTGGGAGGATTAACCCGATGCAACGCCGCACGTTCCTGATTGCGACCATGACCTCTGCGACTGCCGCCACCGCCGCGCTCCTCGCGGCCTGCGGTGCCACAAGCCAATCTACCGCCACGAGCCAGAGCGGCGCGGCGCTCTCCCTCGCCTCCCCGACCGCCGTACCGGGGATGGCTGCGATGCCTACCGGGGCAAGCACTGCGTCGGTGCCGGTCGCAACCACCGGGACGGGCGTCGCGTCGGCGCCGGCCTCGGTCGTGGCGACTGGTGCGAAAGCGCCCGCGCCGGTGAAGGCGTCGTTCAGCTACATCCCCAATGTGCAGTTCGCGCCGTTTTACGTGGCGGAAGCGAACGCGCGCTTCACCGCAAATGGCGTGCAGCCGGTCTTTGATTACGGCACGACTACGGACTTTATGACGCTCGTGGCACGCGGCGACCGCGATTTCCTCAACGCCAGCGGGGACGAAGTGGTGTTGGCACGGGCGAACGGGTTGCCTGTCGTCTACGTGATGGCGGTCTATCAGCAGTACCCCGTGGCGATCTTCGCGCCCAAAGGCAAGGGGCTGACGGAACCGGGCGCGCTCACCAAGCTGAAGATCGGCCTGCCCGGCTTTTTCGGCGCGACCTATATCGGCTACAAGGCGATCCTCTATGCGAATAAGATAGACGAAAAGGCCGTCAATGCACAGGACATCGGCTTCACGCAAGTGACATCGGTAATGGCGGGCAAGGTGGACGCGGCGGTCGGTTACGCGAACAACGAGCCGGTGCAGCTTGCAGCGGCAGGCACGCCCGTGGAGCAGCTCCGGGTGAGCGACATCTACAACCTGCCTTCGGCGGGTATCGTCACGAATGAAAAGCTCCTGAAAGAGCGCCCGGACGTGGTGCGCGGCTTTCTCCGGGGCCTGCTCGCGGGGATGCGCGACACGCAGGCAGACCCGAAAGCCGCCTTCGCCACCGTGCTGAAGGTCGTCCCCGAAGCCGCGAAGGGCGCGGACGTACAGCAGCAGGTACTCGCCGCGACAATCGCGCTCTCAGGCGACCCCGCGAAATACGGTACGATTGACCCCGCCCTCTGGCCACGCGCCGTCGGCTTCATGAAAGACACGGGCCTACTCAAGGGCGACCCGAAGCCGGAGGAGATGTTCTCCACCCAGTATCTCTCATAACGAAGACGATTGAACCGCGAAGGCGCGAAGACGCGAAGGAATTAAGAACAATATCTTTATTCTTTTGCAATTTCCCTTCGCGCCTTCGCGCCTTCGCGGTTCAAATTCCTTCCCCGCCGCCCGATGCAGCAACGCGTTGTAAGCGAACGGTCACTATTCTCCCGTATACTGGTGGCATACTGCCATCAATGGGAGCGGACGCATGGACGAACCACGAGTGACAACCACGACCGCAACCGAGACGAAGCCCCCCGCAACAACCCTCGCCGACCCGCGCTGGATGGGTACGCTCGCGGGTGGCGTTGCGGCGTGCGCGATGGTCGCCGCGATGATCGTGTTCCGGCTCGCGTTTGCCGTTCCCACGTACCCCGAACTGATCGGTAACGCCCTTTCGGCGAATGTGCCGATGGATTTATTCAATCTTTCCGTCGGTACGCTGGGCGAAGAAACCAAGCCGGTGCTCTTTGCCGTGCTCACCGCGATCATCGTGCTCGTCGGCGCGCTCCTGGGGATGCGGTACGGCGCGCGAGCGTTCCGGCCCACCGCGCCCTTTGTCTCCGGCGCGCTCTGGCCCGCCGCCCGGCTCGCGGGCACCGTCTGGGCGCTCGTGATGCTCGTGCTGTCACCGCTCGTGGGCGCGGGCCTCGCGGGGGATAACTTGCCGGACAGCACGGGCTACCTTTTTGGCGGCCTGTTTCTGCACGCGCTGTACGCCGTGGTGCTCGCCGGGATGATGTGGCTCATCGCCCGTGCCTTCGCGCCGCCCCGTGCAATGAATGAAGGGCGACGGACGCTGCTGCACAACGCGGTGCTCGGCGCGTCGTTTGCCTCGGCGGGCGCGGCGGTACTACTCGTGCGCCGCTTCGCCTTTCCCGATCACCCGGAACCGGTGCAGGAATCGCCTGCCCGCGTGGCGGCACGGGAGATCGGCGCGGCGGATCGTGCCGCCGCCGGGCTGCCGACCGACCCCGCCTTTGCCCTTGCCGCCGGGAAGCTGCCGGACGATGTGACGGACAGCGAGCGGCACTATGTGATCTCGAAAAACTTCCGCGACCCCACCGTGAAGCGCGAAGGCTGGAAGATTACTGTGGACGGCCTCGTGGAGCGGCCCACGACGGTCACGTACGACGACCTGCTCGCGCTCCCGCCGACGGCCGTGCTGCGCACAATGGAGTGCATCTCCAACGAAGTCGGCGGGCACCTCATCAGCACGGCGCAGTGGACAGGGGTGCCGTTGCGGGACGTGTTGAATGAGGCTGGCGTACGAGCGGGCGTCACCAAAGTCAAGTTCACGGCGACGGATGGCTACAGCACCGCGCTTCCGCTCTCCGAGGCGATGGGCGAAGCGGTGATCCTCGCCTACCAACTCAATGGCGAGCCGCTCTCGGTGCGCCACGGCTACCCGGCGCGGCTCATCATCCCCTCGAAGTACGGCATGAAAAATCCGAAATGGATCACGGGGATCACGCTCACGACCGAGGATTACCGGGGCTATTGGGAGCGGCAGGGCTGGACCGATCTCGCCTACCCCGAAACATGGAGCCGGATAGATACGCCGCGCCGCAACAGCAAAGCGGGCGAACCGGTAGCGATTGCCGGTACCGCGTACGCGGGCAACCGGGGCATCCGGCGCGTGGAAGTGAGCACGGACGGCGGCAAGAACTGGGCTGACGCCGCGCTCGCTCCCGCGCTTGGCCCATTCACCTGGATCTTCTGGGCCTACACCTGGACACCGCCCGCCCCCGGCGATTACACCCTGCTGTGCCGCGCCTATGACGGCACCGGCTCCCCCCAGGCCACCGCCAACCGCGACCCGATCCCCGATGGCGCGACGGGCCTTCACCGCCTCACCGCCAAAGTGACGAGCTAGGGCGGGTTGCGGTGCCGTCGGCCCGAATCCTCCTAACTCCCGGCCCCTTCCCTCCGAGGGAAGGGGCCGGGAGTTAGGAGGATTTAGTGCCGCACCGGCTGAGGCAGGGGCGTTGGCGTGCCCATACCGGTCGCCGACCCCGGTGCATGGGTGGGCGCGGCGGTCGCGGGGGGCACGGTGGCGGGCACGCCCGTGGCTTTCGGGGCGGGGGTGGCGTTGACGATGCCGTAGGTGTAATTCGTTGGTGATGTTCCCGTCAGGCCCTCCACCGTCACGCGCACTGTGGCGCTCCCGATGCCGTGGGCGGGCGTAATAAAGGTGATGTGCATGTCGTCCACCACGGTGAAGGTTGCCACCGGCACGTTGTCCACAGACACGGAGGCGTCAGACGCGAAGTAGGAGCCGGTGATCGTGACGAGCGATCCGCCGCGTATATCGCCGCTGGTAGGGCCGAGGGCGCTGACGATTGGCGTAAAGGCAGCATACGTGACATTGGCGGTGGCGGGCGCGGGGGCGAAGGCTTCGCTCACTGTCGCGCTCACGATGCCGGGGGCGTGGGCGGGCACGCGCGCCGTGAGACCCGTGCCATCGGTGGATACGGCAATCACGGTGACAGGCGCGCCGTCAATCGTCAGGGTGAGACCGGGCTGAAAGCCATTGCCGGTGAGCGTGGCGATCCCGCCGGAGGTGGGCAGGGTGCCACCAGTGAGCGTGAGGGCGAAGTACTCAAACGCGCCGATGTCACACGCCAACCCCTGAGGACGCCGCACGCCCCGCTGGTCTACATTGCCTACGGGGGCGATGCCGCTGGTATTTGTACAGATCGTGGTGTTGCCGTGATCTACGGCGACGCTGTTGCCGAACAGCGCGTCCGTGGGCGTCGGGCCGCCATTGTTTGCGAGCGGGAGCGGCGCGATGCCGGGGTCGCGCGGCACGGCGATGGTACCGAGATAATCCGTGGGGTCGTTAAAGGTTCCTGCGGGGGAGCCATCGGTCTTGCCGATCAGGTTATGCCCCTGATCGGTGATTGCCCCGCTTACCACTTGAAAGTATACATCCGGCCCCGTGCCGCCGCTCGCCACGGTGTTGTTGGCGATGATCGTGTTCGCAAAGGTGCCACTCGCCCCCGCGAACCACACGCCCCCGCCATTCGGGCCGGGGCCTGTGGTTGTCGTGTTCCCGCTCACGGTTGCATTGGTGAAAATCACGTTGGTGCTCACGTCGGCATACACGCCTCCGCCCACCCCCGCGTTGTTGCCACTGATCGTGCTGTTCGTCACGTACAACGTGGTCGTGACTGCATTGCCATGTAGGTAAATGCCGCCGCCGATGTTCGCGGTCGTATTCGCGGTGACGGTGCTGCGGTCCACGATCAGCGTGCCGCCAAAGATACTCAGCCCCGCACCGGACTGCCCGCCGTTGCCGGTGATAAGGCTGGTGCGCACTGTGGTCGTGCCACTGACGGTGGCAATCGCCCCACCCTCGCCATTAAAGGACTGATTGCCCCGCAATGTACTGCCCGTCACCGTGAGCGTGCCGCCGTTGTTGAGAATACCCGCGCTACTCTGGTCTTTCAGGTTGTTTTGCAGCACGCAGTCTGCCAAGGTGAGCGTGCCCGCGCTGGTGATCGCGCCCGTAGTCGCGCCCTGCATCATCAATGCCGCGATGCGCGCCGTGACGCCCGTGTTCACAGTGAAGAACGTGACCGGGTTTCCCGTGCGGTTCAGGGTAATGAGGGGCGTGCCGCTGTAGCCCGGCTGCGTGGACCCATCTACCGTGACATTCGTCGTGAGAGCGGGCAGGGTGGTCGCCACGTTGATCGTTTGCGCCCCCATGCCAATGGCGAAGGTGATCGGTGAGGCGCACGCGCCGCCGTTCGCGTCGGTGATCGCTTGCCGCAAGCTGCCCGTGCCGCTGTCGCCCGTTGTGGAGACGACGCAACCCGCCGCGCTCGCCACGGATGTGAGGCCCGCGCCGAGGCCCGGTACGAGGCCGAACACCAGCGCCAGCACACATCCCAGGCAGAACATTCGCCGCATCCCTGCCCAAACCGGTCGCTCGATGTGCTGTCGCATTGGTTCCCCCCATTCTCCCCGAAAACGGGAGAGATGCCGTACCTCCCATTTGGTGATGACCAGTGCAGTGTAATACATTGTGAAAAGTTTAGGGGACAATAAACGTATTTACATAACGTACCGGCGTCCGGGTTGCTATCCTGCGGTGCGGCAATCCGCAGATCCGCCTGAGCGATCAGGGAAACACAAAGGCGCAAAGGGGGAAACACCGAAACATGTTTTCCCTGTATTGCCTTCGCGTCTTTGCGCCTTTGCGTTTCTCCGGTATGCAACGAGATTCGGCATCAGTCCTTCAACCGCAACGAGGAAGATTCGGCGCACAATCAGGCGAACGCTATCGCCATATGCGCGCACCGCTACTGCGGAAAGGCGCGAAACCGCATCGGGAGCGTGAATGTCAGCGTTTGCGGCACGAAGCACTCCGCCGTGGTACATGCCTGCACGTCCAGCGTCGCCGTGATCGTGAGGTCTTCCTGTTGGTCGGTGAAGACCACCGCCGTGGTGAGCGTGACCGTGCCTTCGTACACACTCAACGCCTCGTCGAGCCACTCCATGCGCATCGCGCGTGGTGGGGGATACCGTACCGCCTCCACAACCATCGGGGGCGGGGCAGCCACGGTGAGCGTGGTCGGGATGTATCCGTCCGGCAAGGGCTGCCCGTAGATATGGACGCCGGGGTGCATCGTGATCGTGACGCGCAGCCCGACGCGCTCCCCACGCACGAACGAATCCGTGTCAAAGGCGGCAACTGTCGTGAATGTCTCGGTCTCTTGCCGGTCACTGCTGCCAGTCGGCCCGCCCGCGTCCGCGACGCCGAAATGCTCGTACAGCGTCGTCGTCGCCGCGTCCCGTGTGCGGTGCGTGTCGTGGAAGACTTTGTCGGTGATCCGTCCGTCTTCGCCGATGAAGTACGTGCCGGGGTATGGGATACCCCAGCCCTTCGAGGTCGGGTCTACGGTCGTGTTGCGGATGCCGAGTTGGTCAATGAACACGCTGCCCGTGTCGGAAAGCAGCGGGTACGCGATGGCGTGTGCCGCCGCGAAGGAGGCGAGCGTCGGCACGGGATCGTAACTGATGCCGAACACCGCGATATTCTGCGCGGTGAAGGCGGCGAGGTGCGCTTGCAACTCCACGAGTTGCGCTTTGCAGTACGGTCACCATGACGCGCTACGATGGAGCACGATCATCGCGCGCCTGCCTGCCCGCGCCGTTTCGTAGTCCACCGGCGTGCCATCCTGATCCGGCAAGGTGAAATCGGGAAATGCTTCGCCAATCGCCGGGCCAGTCGGGAAACTCACGGAATCTGCCATCAGTACTGCCTTTCTCTCGCGGAATTATCGTTCCACATGAATCGCGTCATCGCGCACACGGGGGCGGTACGCATCCATAGTAGCATGGCAGCACGGCGTCAATAGCCCGCTTTGGTGTCCACGGTGTCACGCAGCGGTTCGCCCGCGAGGAAATGCCGCACATTTTCCACGAGCAGTTCGATGCCGCGCTCCCAGTAGCGGTTCGTGCGTGCGGCGCTGTGCCCGGTGACGAGCACGTTCGGCATCTCCCACAGGGGCGAATCGGGCGGCAACGGCTCCGGCGTGGTCACATCGAGGCCCGCCCCGGCGAGCGCGCCGCCACGCAAGGCCGCGATCAACGCCTCCTGATTGATGAGCGCGCCGCGTCCGATGTTGTACAGGTAGGCGGACGGGCGCATGTGGGCGAGTTCTTCCGCGTCTATCGTGTACTTGGTCGCCGAGGTCAGCGGCAGGCAGAGCGCAACGTGGTCCGATTGCCGGAGCAGTTCGGGCAGTTCGTCGCTCGACAGGATGCGCTCCACATACGGCGGTGGCTCCTGCGGGTGGCGCTGCACGCCGAGCACGCGCATCCCGATCCCGTGCGCTTTACGGGCGAGGGCTTCGCCGATCTCGCCCATGCCGACCACGCCGAGGGTCTGGTCTTCCAGTTCAAACGCCGTCACCGCTTCCTCGTTTTCGGGCCAGCGATGCTGGTCCTGGCGGTGCAGGAGCGGGCGGAGGTCGCGCGCGAAGAGCAGCATCATCGCCAGCACATGCTCCGCGATGTTCGGCGCGGCGATGCCGCCGAAGTTCGTCAGCGTAATCGTCTCGCGCTCCCGCAAGGCGGGCGTGAGAAACGCTTCCACGCCCGCGCTCGTCGCCGCGACCCAGCGCAGCTTCGGCGCGGCGGCGAACTGTTCCTCCGTGAGCGCGCTGCCGCCCACTACCGCGTCCGCGTCGGGCAACTCCCGCGCGAGGTCGTCCGCCGTAAGACACAGCGGAAACTCCACGTCCGCAAACTCCCGCTGCAACCGCGCGAGGTATTCCGCCGCCAACGGCACACGCAGTACGATCTTCATGCCCCACCCCTTTCCTACTCACCCGCCGTCGAAACAGGTTGCGACATTGAAAGCCATCGCATGTGGGGTGCCATGCAATGGGGAGCGTTCCTACGCGATTACGCTTAAACCTCGGTGATTTTTCATCATCGTGGCTCGTCTAACGTACGGGCAAATGAGACGCCGCCGCGTTCTTCCAACGTAAACCACTGACCCTGTTTATATATCGGCCAGCGTCGGAAATACTGCGTGAAGCCTGTTGCCCACAAAGAAATTCTTCCCTGCTGTAGATCAAGCACCCAAAGATACTCGGTCATTATCCCGTTTGGTGTCAGGCGCGATTCGGTGCGCCGCAATTCCTGCACCTCGATATCGCCAACAATACTGTCGATATCTATCTCGATGGTATGGGCATTGTGAAAGGCGAGTGTGGCAGGCGCAACCCAAAACATAAAGTGGCTATCATCGATGAGTATCCAGCGAGTGAGGTAATCGAGATCGAAGACGAAGTCATAGCGGTTCACGTCGAAATCGTAATCGTGATCGATGTGAAAACCGTGAATTGCCGAGTCGTGCCAGCCCATTTGCGCGAAGTCGGCATCTGTCCAGATTGGCTTCGTTAGTCCGTGTCCGGGAACGTCCATCCCCGTGTTCCCCTTGTGATTCGGTCTCTCATCCCTGCTCAATTTCCCACAATTTCGCTCACGCTACGCCTATTGATCGGTCTGTTCAACTAACCCGCGATGCCGAGCAGGCGGAGGATTTCGCGGCCCAGCGAGGTTTCCTGTACTTCGCCGACATGGCCCTGATTTTCGGGGAAGTATTCCAGCCGCGTGCGCTCGAAATACTGCACTGTGCGCACCTTGCCGTCAATCAGCGAGGCGTCGCGGTACTCCTCCGTGAGGGGCATGCCGTAACGCTGTTGGCCACCGTTCTTTTCCCAGAAGACCTTGAACCCGTTGGCGACCGCGTGGTTGGTCTGGGTGAACCAGACGCAGTTCGGGTTGCCGGGGCACGGGGGCACGGGTAGAGCGGCGCGACGCAGGGCCGCGCTGGCGATCTCGCCCGGCACGGGGGCGGCGGTTCCCAGGGCGACCGTCGGCGTCGCGTCGCCCGTTACGCCAGTTGGCGTGGAGGTCGGGAAGTCGCCCGCGTTGCCCCCGGTCTGCCCGCCACCGGGGCCGGGGGTATTCGTAACGTAGGCGAAGGTATAACCGGCGGGGGCGGTGCGCGTGGGGCTAATGCGCGTCGGTTGCGCGGATGACGTAGGCGATGCGGTAGACGTGACAGAGGTGGCGGACGCAGCGGGCGTGCCGCCATCTACGTTGATGAGCAGGGCGGAGGCGGCGGAATCGCTACTGGGGCCGAGCAGGAAAATGCTCACAGCGGTGCCGGGCGCGAAGTTCACGTCTGCCGTTGTCACCACCTTGCTGTCGCTGCTATTGACGAATAGCGAGTACGTGCCGGGATCGAGCGCGGTGTAGTCCGCTGTCTGCCCGTAGTTCGCCTGCCCCAGCACCGCATTCGTGCGCTGCGTGGCGAGGGTAACGACGCCCGAACCGCGTTGCAGGTTGCCGAAGCGCACGCGCGTCTTGCTCGCGTCGGTCGTGTTGTCGTCGGCATTGGTGGTCACGGTCAACTCTTTGTCTGCCTGCGTGCCGTAGAGCACGAGCGTGTAGTCCTTTGCCCCGGTGAGCGTCACGGTGCGCGTATAGAGCGCGGAGGCCGTGTCCGTGCGGTCGGATGGGAACACCTTGAAGTCGTACTGCCCTTGCGTCAGCGTCTGGTAGGCGCTCAGAGTGCGGTAGGGGGCGTTGTCCGCGAGATGGCCACCGCCCACGGTGATGGTCAACCCCTGTGTGTCCGAAACGCCGATCAGCACGCGCACTCGTGCCTGCGTGCTGTCCGCCGCAGTGACATCGAGCCGCCCTGACAGAATGATGAGTACGCCCAGCAGGCCGAGGCACCATGCCTGGAGCAGCCGCCGTCGTCGTTCTTGCCGCATCGTTTCCCATTCCCTTCCGTCGCGCCAGATTACCGCGAGGTGTCTGTACACTGTGTTCGGACGCAAGAATAACGCAAAAGGGCGCGCGGTACAAGACATAAGAATGCGTATTTCCGCGTGAATCATCCGTCGCCCGGCTTTAGAGCGCTTTGCGGAAACACTGGCCTATGGGTGCGCCGAATCCTCCTAACCCCCGGCCCCTTCCCTCGAAGGGAAGGGGAGTGAGACTCGGCAAGGTTACGATATACCTCATATATCTCGATCTTGCAGCGGTACTCTCCCCTTCCCTTCGAGGGAAGGGGCCGGGGGTTAGGAAAACCCGGCCAATGTTACCGCAATCCGCTTTAGCCCATCTGATAGGCGGGACTGGCGAGGAGGATTTGCAGTACCGCCTGCCAGCCGTCCGGGCCTTCCTGGCCGAGGGCAAGGAGGCGGTCGTGCAACTCGTCATCGAGCGACAGGCCACCGAGCCGGTCGAGTAGGTCGGCGAAGAATTGTGGGTCGTCCGGGCGGGCAGTGGCGAGTTTGCGCCCGCGCGCGTCGTCTGCCACGGGCAGGCCCGTGAGCCGTTCCGCGAGGCGACGAAACGCGGCGTCCGTGTCCGCGCGCGCCCACGCGATGCCGTCGGCAATTTCCGCCGCGAGATAGAAGCGCAACACTTGCCCCTGCGGGCTAACCCAGCCGAGGCCGCCGTGCCAGCCGCCGACGTCGGGCGGGTCGAACAGGTCCATGCCGAGCGCTGCCACGATGGCGTATAACCGTTCCGGTGGTACCGCCGCTTCCAGCGCCCGTATGGCGCCTATCGCCCACGCCACCGGGTGCTTGAGGTATGCCTGCCGCGCCCGTGGCGAAGTGAACGCATCCGAGAGAAACAGCGCCCGCAGCACGGCGCGGATTTCGCCCCCGCTCGCGCCCCACGCCTCGATGAGCGGCAGCAGTTCGGCGTCCGTGGGATCGTCACTGACGAACCACGCGAACAGCTTGCGGCAAAGAGCGTCCCGTGTGCATAGGTGCGAAGCGGCGATCCATGCGAGATCGTCGAGGTTCAAGTTGCCCGTCTGCCCCAGCACGGTTTTCGCGCCATCGTCAAAGCGGCGCGGGTCGAAGCGTGGGGCGTCAGTGGCGTCGTCGAGCGTCCAGCCAGTGCTCGCACGCGCCGCCTCACGCACATCGCGCTCGGTGAAGTGGCCGATGCCGCAGGTGAAGAGTTCGAGGCATTCCCGCGCCCAGTTTTCGTTCGGGTGGCCCACCACATTGTCCTTGCCATCCAGCCAGACGAGCATCGCGGCGTCCTTCGCCACGGCCTGCACGAGCATGCCGAACGGCCCCGCGCCATGCGTGCGGAAAAGCTGGTTTTGCGCGAGCATGAAGTGCGCCCGTCCCACTTTTGCCGCGCCCGTGGCGAAGTGGTTGTGCCAGAACAGGGCGAGGGTTTCCCGCAGCGGCGCATCACTGTGGACGAACTGTTGCACCCACCACTGGCGCAGCATCGCCAGCCCCGCCACGTTCGCGTCCGCCTGTAGGGCATTGAGCTGGGCGCGCGCGTGATCGTACCCGGTCGCTTCATTCGCGCCGAACTGCACGGGCAGGCCGCGCGGAAACGGTGGCAGCGGGGGCAGCGTTGCAGGTGCGTCCGGGTACGCGAGCACGTCTTCCACGACCGCCGCATATCCCCACTGCTGGGCGCGGGCAAACGCGGCATCAACGGTCGCCGGCGGGACGCCGAGATGCGTGCGCCAGAGCAGGAGTTGCACGCGCGCCCGGAGCCACGCCGCCTCAGCCTGCCCCCGCGCGTCGGTCGTCCAGCCGTCGTTCACCGTCTCGTCGTTCACCGTCTCGTCGCCCCCTCCGATCAAGTTGCGTCATTTTTTAGACGCACATGTAGAATACCATGCGCCTCTGCATGCGTCGGCGTTCTGTCGGCGTCCGGTCGTTTTTGACACCCCTGTGCAGGGCGCGCATACTGCTTCCGGTCGGGCAGCGGCGCGGGAAAGGGTTTGGCAATGGCGGTCGTGACGGTGGTATTCGGGAGCGTGCTGCTCGGCGCGCTCGTGGGGGGACCGGGATGGCTTGCCCTGTGGTTGCTCCACCGCCGCGCGCCCGCCGCCCGCGCGCTGCTGCCGGTCGAGCAGGGGTACCTCGCGCTTGTGCTCGGCATCGGCATCGTCGGGCCGGTCGCGCTCGTGCTGGCGATGCTCGGCCGGTTTTCGGTGCCGCTCCTGGTCGTCGTGATGCTCGCGCTGTGCGTGCTTGCGCTGGTCGCCTCCCGGTGGTTCGTTGCGCCTCCCCTTAAAGAAACCGGAGAAACCGAGACCCACATACCGGCTCTCGCGCCGTACCGCGACCGGGGCACGCTCGCATTCGCCGCGTTGCTCGTGCTGGCGGCAGTGTTGTTTTTGCGGCCCGGTGAAACGCTGCTCGGTGACGGCGACGCCGGAGTGTATTACAACACGGGCGTCGCCATCGCGCACACGGGCGGCATCGTGCAGCACGACGTCACGCTCGCGGGGATCGTGGGCGACGCCGCGACCGCGCGACATATCCTTCAAGCGACACCCCATTGGCGTTACCGCTTTCTCGACGGCATCCCGCACATCGGTTTTTTCGCGCTCGGTACGACGGGCGACGTGATGCCGCAGTTCATGCACCTGTGGGGGGCATGGCTGGCGGTCTTCGCGGGGCTGTTCGGCGTACCCGGCCCCGCGTACGCGCCTCCGCTTTGTGGGCTGCTCGGCGTGGCGGGCGTGACGCTGCTCGGGCGGCGGCTGTTCGGCTGGCCCGTGGGTCTGATCGCAGGGCTGTTCCTGACGCTGAACGGCATCGAGGTCTGGTTCGTGCGGCAAACGTACACCGAGCCGTTCCAGCAGTGGGCCTTACTCGCCACCTTGTTCGGCTTCGCGCTTCTCGAAGCGCGGCGGGACGATGGCACGATGTGGCTCGGCGCAACGGTCGCGGCAGTCGCGCTCGGCAACGCCGCACTCGTGCATATCCAGACGCTGTTTCTGTTGCCGCTCATGGTCGGGTACGCGCTGGTGCTCTGGCTGATGCGGTCGTGGCGGCCTGCGCATACGTGGTTTTTTGCGCTGTTCGGCGGCTTTCTCGCCCTGACGGCAATTGAGATCGGTTTTTTCGCGCTCGGCTATGCAGAAAGCATTTTCCACAACCCGATCAATAAGGCGTGGGCATTGCGGACGCCGATTGCCGCCGCGCTCGTGGCCGGTCTCGTCGCCCTCGTGCTCGTGGAACGTCTGCGCGGGCGATGGTTGCCCCTCGTCGCCGCGCCGCGCGTGCAAGTCGTCGCCCGTGTTGCCCTCGTGGTCGCGGTGATCGGGTACGCGGCGTATGCCTACCTTATCCGGCCCGGCATCCTGATCGGTCGGCATGGTGGCTCTCTCGCCGCACTTGCCGCGTACATCGGTGCCCCGACGCGCCCCGGAAATGCCGCGAACCTCGTGCGGCTCGGCTGGTACTGGTCGCCGCTCGGCATTCTGCTCGTCACTGGGGGCGCGGCGCTGATCGTCGCGAGCCGCTTCAACCGCCGCACAGCGGGTCTGCTCGCCTTCGCCCTCGTGCATATGGCGATCTTTGTGGATGCGTCGTACACCAAAGAGTTCTACATCTATGCCCTGCGGCGCGATGTGCCCGTGATCCTGCCCGCCTTCGCGCTGTTCGCCGCGTACGCGGTGTGGAATCTCGGCCCTGCGCTCGTCGGCGTGGCGCGGCGCGTCTGGCGGCGGTTGCCTGCCGTACGCTTTGTGTATCTGGAACGGGCGGGCCGCGTCGTGGGCAGCCTCGCGGCGGTGGCGCTCGTGCTGTTCTTTGTCGCCACGCGCGCGGGGACGTGGACGGTGAACCGGTTCGCGGGATCGGAGGGGCAGATGGCGGCGCTCGCCGCGAAGTTCCCCGCGAATAGCCTGCTGCTCTTCACAGGCGACCGTGACCAGCCCCACCTGCTCGCCACGCCGCTCACCTACGTCTATGGGCGCACCGCCTTTGTCGTCAGTACCGAGAACCCGCGCGGCGACCTGATCGAGGCGTGGCTGCTGCGGGAGAGCGCGACGCGGCCCGTGTACGTGTTGATGGGCGACAACGGCGGCAAACTCTTTCCGCCGCGCGTCCCGCTCGTGCCCGATACGACGATTGGCCCCGCCATCACCGTGACGCTCCGCGATTTCGAGGCGTTGCAGGCGCAAAAGCCGCACAACCCGCAAACGAACACCCTGCACTACACCGTGTACCGCTTTCTGCCCCCCGCGACCGATGGCGCGCTCGGCTCGCTGCCGCGCACGATCACGGTGGGCGCGGCGGACGAGCAGTACGAAGTGCAGGGCTTTTACGCAATTCAGCAGGACCTTAATGCCCCCGCGCCATACCGCTGGACCGGCCCCTCGGCCCTCGTGCGCGTCCCGTGGACGCCCGCGCTGATGCAAAACGGCGGCACTCTGACGCTGCATCTCGCAGGCGGCAAGCGGCCTGCCGGAATTCCGCCCGCGCATGTGCGCATCGCCGTCTCACCCGGCGTTGGCGATGATGGCCCGGTGCTTGGTGAGGCCGACCTGCCCACCGGGTTCACCGATATCACCGTGCATGTGCCTCCCGACGCGCTCACGCAAACGGACAGTGGCACCGCGCTCATCCGTATTGACAGTTGCGCGAATGATGACGCTTTTGAAAAGAATTACGATGTGTGCAGTGCGTGGTCGCCGCGAGACTTCCCGCCTACCAACTATGACGACCGCAAACTCGGCGTGCAGATGCAATCGCTGACCCTCACCACGCCGTAGCCAGGGAGACAATCATGCCGAAGACTGCCACCGCGCACCGCCTCACACGGCTCGCCTCGCTGATCCGCGAGAACGCGGCGGACGCCCTGCTCGTCTCGCATGGACGCAACCGCCGGTACCTCACGGGCTTCCGTGATGAAGACGACGAGGTGGATGAATCGGCGGGGTGGGTGATCGCGGTGGCGGATGGGCGGGCGACCCTTTTCTGTTCGGCGATGAGCGCGGGGGAAGCGGCGCGGGACGTGGGCGACGCGACGATCATTGCCGTACCCGCGCCGCTCGCGGATGGCATCGTGGAGGCCGTGGCGGCGCACATCCGGCAGGCGGGGTACGCAAAGGTCGGGTTTGAGCCGCACCTCGCGTGGCACTGGCACGCCGAACTGGTCGAGGCGTTGCCCGATGTGTCGTTCGTACCGCTCTGGGGCCTCGTGGAGTGGACGCGCATGACCAAGGACGCGGGCGAGATCACCGCGATCCGCCGGGCCGCCGCCCTCACCGATGGCGCGTATGCGGCGGCAGTGGCGGCGATGCGTCCCGGCGTCACCGAAGCGGCGATTGCCTGGGTGATAGACCACCACTTTCGCGAGCATGGCGGCGACCCCATGCCCGCCTTTCCCACCATCGTCGCGGCAGGCGTGAATGCCGCTCTGCCGCACCATATCCCAGACGATACGCCCCTACGCATCGGAGAGCCGGTGATCCTCGATCTCGGTGCGCGCGTGGACGGCTACTGCGCTGACATCACGCGCACCGTCGCGCTCGCTCATGCGGACGACCACTTGCGCCGCATCTATGACGCAATCATTGCCGGGATGGAGGCAGGTATCGCGATGTTACGCCCCGACGTACTCGCGCGTGACGCTGCGAACGCGGCGATTGCCACCATCGAGCGCGAATATGGCTTTACCCCGGTACACACGCTGGGGCATGGCGTGGGGCTGGCTGTACATGAATGGCCGTGGGTCACGCCGCAGGAAGACGGCGTGATGCTCGAACCGGGAATGCTCGCCACCGCCGAGCCGGGGTTTTACGACCCCGCGTGGGGCGGCGTGCGCGTCGAAGAAACGGTGCTCATCACGGCACGCGGCCCGGAAATCCTTAGCACGGCGTCACGCGCGCTGGTGATTCCCGTGTGATTTTCCCGCCGTGGCATTGAAGTTGCACCCTCCTTGCGCACGAGCCGCACGGGCGGCATGAGGAAGCAGGAGATCCCGAACGATGCAGCACGAACGAGGCGATGTTCCCGGCCCCGGTGGTGGTTCCTCCCCCCGTGGTCCGGTCGGCGAACCGGCATCGGAACCGGCTGCGGTGCCGCAAGCGCCGCTCGGCTATGAAACGGGGTCGCCCAGCCCGAACCCGGCTGACAGCCCGGACCCGATCCCCGGTAAGTTCCCCGTGCCGAGCAAGGGTGAGACCAAAGCGTAACAGTGCGTCTCGCGGTCTTTGTATAGCATACAACGTCGGTAGTGAAAGGAAGTCAGGACATGCAGCAGTCTAATGCAAAGCCAATGAGTAGCGGGAGCGGGATGACCAACCCGGACGAACTGGCGAAGCAGCAGCAGTTCGAGGGGCGGGGCGTTTTCCCTGTCGCGGACGAAGACTACAACCTCGTGAGCGTGCTTGCCAGCGAGTTGCAGGGGCTGGAAAAGATTCAGAATTATGCGAAGGAAGCCAACGGAGGCAAGTTCTGGCAGGACGCGCTGAAGCTCAAGCAGGAACTCGCGGAACTCTTCACGCATGAACTCGCCGAGCACGCCCGCGAAGGCCACTTCGGCACCGGGCAGCACCGCGAAGGCCGCCTCTAAACCCGCACTCCGACAATGCCTTCGTCGCTTTTCGTCAGCCTCCGTATCCGTCTGTGGTACGGGGGCCGTCGTCTCTCTAAGGAGTACCCAATGGCGCAAGACCGCAATGTGGTCCCCCGCGACCTGTATACCGACCCGAACCTGTTGCCCGAAGAAACCGACCCCGCGACGGGCGAAACCGCCGACGACGCGCTGGAAGCGACGCGCCAACCCCGCGATCAGGTCTTTCCGGTGGAAGACGCATCGCCGCTTCCCGTCAACTGGTCCATGAGCCCCACGGAGGACAGCACGCAGGAAGCCGAGTTCGATGAACCGTACGACGCCCCCGTGGGTTTACGGGACAACGACAAGGCCGACATCCTCGGCGCGGAAGGTTCATCCGACATGGGTGTAGACCGCATCGTGGACGAGTCGTACTTCCAGAACGAAGACGACGACCTGAACGACGATGAGGAAGACGCCTTGCTCCGCACCGCCCTTCCCGGCGACCCGCATCCCGGCTCGCTTCAGGCAGACATTTCCGACGACGATATCGGCCCCGGCAGTGATGACCTCGACCGGGGCGCGGCGTCGCGGCGGTAAGCGTCGTTCGCCGATAACGGTGTCCGGGGTATAATCGCCGCACTGGTTTCTGGCTTTTGATAGTGAGTGCTTGGCGACGATCTGTTTTTGACCGCGAACGGAGTGCGTGCGTATGCCTCGTGACGATCAGTTCACTTTGCGGGGCGGGTTCGCGGAGCGGCTCACACTCCCCGGTTCACAGGCCGGCGTGTATGCTTTTCTCGCGGACGCGGAAATGCTGTTGCCGCTCGTCGCGGGCGTGGAGCGCATCGTCGCGCACACGGGAGGCGCATACCGCCTCGTGTTCGTGCCGGTTGGCACGGCAGGGCTGACCTTCACGCTCGAACTTGAACTGCGCGTCACGGGGGATGGTACGCGCACCGTGACGATGCGCTCGGCTCCCACCGATGTGCCGCCGCTCGCGCCCGGTGGCGTGCTCGGCGATTTCACCGCCGTGCTGACGCTCGCTGAAAGCGGCGGCAGCACCACCGTGCAGGGTGACGCGAAACTTACCGTGGTGGATACGATCCCGCCGATCTTTCGCAAGATGCCCCGCATCCTGCTCGAACGCACGAGTTCGCTCGCGGTGAACAAGCAGATGGAAACGATTGGGCGTGACCTGATGCGCAACATCGCCACCGCCTACCCCGCGTGGCGGGCGAAACAATAGGCCGCACCGATTGCTTCTCCACCGACTACTTGCCCGCACCGCTTGACGCGGGAATGCGGGCGCGTTTCACTGTACAGGCCCCGCGCGTGAGGAGCAACGCGCGGGGCATCCATGCGGCATCTGTATCAATTTGCGCCCATGCGCTTGTATAGTGAAAGGGAGAACATCATGGCGAAGCTACCGGTTGTCGGCATTGAGTATTGCCAGGAATGCGGCTATCTGACGTTTGCGATGAAGCTCGCGGATGAACTGCTGCGTGACCTCGAAGGCCAATTGGGCGGTGTGCTGCTCACGCCCTCGGCGGGCGGCGCGTACGAGATCACGCTCGATGGGCGCTCCATCTACTCGACTTTTGAGGAAGGGTTTCCATCCCAGATGGAATCGGTCGGGCGCGTGCGGGAATCACTGACGCAGGCTGCCACTGCCTCGAAAGGCTGAGAAGGGGGCAGCGTGCCGCTGCGCGTGGACATCTTGACGATCTTCCCCGGTATGTTCGCGGGCACGGGGCCGCTTGGCGCGAGCATTATCGGGCGGGCCGCCGCACGCGGCCTGCTCGATTTGCGCGTGCATGATTTGCGTCAGTGGACATACGACCGTCATCATTCGACCGACGATTACCCCTACGGTGGCGGTGCGGGCATGGTGATGAAAGCGCCGGCTGTGGTGGAGGCGACCGAAGCGGTGCTTGGCGACGACCGGGAGCGCGTGCCACGGGTGCCCGTGCTGCTGATGAGCGCCGCCGGGACGCCCTTGACGCAGGCGCGGGCGGCGGCATGGGCACGGGAAACGCGGCTCGTGCTCGTCTGCGCGCACTACGAGGGCGTGGATGAGCGCGCCGTTCGCCTCGCCATTACCGAGGAAGTGAGCATCGGCGATTACGTGCTGACGGGCGGCGAACTGCCCGCGATGGTGGTCACGGACGCCGTGGTGCGTCTCTTGCCCGGCGCCATCGAAGCGGAATCCCTCGTGGAAGAATCCTTCACCGCCGACCTCCTCGAATACCCGCACTACACCCGGCCACCGGAGTATCGCGGCTTGGCGGTACCGGAGGCACTCCTGAGCGGCAACCACGCCCGCATCACGCGCTGGCGGCGGGAGCAGGCCCTGGCGCGCACCGCCGCCCGCCGTCCCGACCTCTTGACCCGCGCCGCGCTCACGGACGCGGACCGCCGCTTTCTCGCCAGCCAGCCCGTGCCCGGTGCGTGGGAGGACACGGATGGTTGAAACCGCATCCCCGCCGCTCGCACACGGCATCGTGCCGCGCCTCACAACCGCCGATACCCCCGACGCAGTACGGATTGAGACGCCGGAGCAGATCGCGATCACCCTCCCCATCGCAGGGGTTGGTACACGGTTGCTCGCGGCGCTCCTTGACGCGGCAATCCTCATCGGCGTCTTTCTTGTCAGCCTCTTTGGCGCGCTCTTCGTGGGGGGAGTAATTAGCGGGCAAACGCGGGGAGGCGATGCGACGCAGGTACTCGGTGCGCTCTACATTCTGCTGCTCGCGGCGGCCCTGTTCGGCTACTTCGCCGGGCTGGAACTGTTGTGGAACGGGCAAACGGTCGGCAAGCGCGCCCTCGGCATCCGCGTGCTGCGTGACGACGGCACGCCCGTGGATGTCGCCAGCGTGCTCGCGCGCAATGTGATGCGGCTCGTGGATTTCCTGCCCGTCGGCTACCTGATCGGCCTGATCAGCGTGATTGTGGATGGGCGCGGGCGACGATTGGGCGACATCGTGGGCGGCACAATCGTGGTACGCGAAGGAGGCAGCACGCCGACGCTGCGCGAGATCGGCGCGATTGCCGATCTCGCCGCGTGGCCGCTCGGCCCTGATGAATCGCTCGCCCCGACCGACCGGCTCACGGAAGACGAGATCGCGGCGGCACGCGAGTTCCTGCGGCGGGCGGCGAGTTTCGCCCCCCCGCAGCGCGCCGCCCTCGCGTGGCGCGTCGCTGTGACGCTCGCCGCCCGCATGGGCTACACGACGCCACCGCCCGAACCGGAATGGTTTCTCGTCTGGGTCGTACGCAGCGCGGCAGGACGAACGTAGCTCCCCGGCTTGCCCCTTGCAATGCATCAGGCAAAGAGCGATACACGACCACGCACTATCGGGGCACAATCGGAAACAAAGGAGGGCACGATGGCGACACAGAGCGGGGCCGCGCGACCGGGAAGCACACCATTGCACGCACGCGGCGCCGGCACGCGGCGGGCAACGGCGATGGCGCGGGGCGGCATGGTGGCGACCAATCATCCCCTCGCTACGGCGGCGGGGTTGTGGGCGTTGCAGCGTGGGGGCAACGCGACCGATGCCGCCCTCGCCGCCGCCGGTGTCTGCGCCGTGGTGCTCCCCGCAATGTGCGGCCTCGGTGGTGACTGCTTTATCCTGCACTATGACGCGAAAACCGGCAACGTGACGAGCGTCAATGGCAGCGGGGCCGCGCCGATGGCGGCGACGCCCGACGCATACCGCGAGCGCGGGCATATCGCGCAGATGCCCCTCGATGGGCCGCTCTCGGTCGGCGTGCCGGGGTCGGTTCACGCATGGTATACCGCGTCGGAGCGGTGGGGCGCGATTGAGATGCGCGACCTCCTGCGGCCCGCCGAGGAGTACGCCCGCCAGGGTTTCCCCCTCACACCGGACGGCGCATACATCACCGCAACGGAAATGGACCGCCTGCGGGTGCAACCCGGCGCCGCCGCGAAAACCTTTCTCCAGGATGGCCGAACGGCGCCGCACACCGGGCAACTGCTCCGCAACGAACCCCTCGCGGACACGCTCCATCTCCTGCGCCGGGGAGGCGCGAAAGCATTTTATACGGGCGAAACGGCGGCAAAGATCGGCGCGTGGATGGCGAAAAACGGCGGCTTGCTCACGACGGACGACTTCGCGCGGCACCGCAGCGAGATCGCCCCCGCCCTCGCCACCACATATCGTGGGCACACCGTCTATACGAACCCGCCCGTGTCGCAGGGGATCATCCTGCTCGCCATGCTCAACATCCTCGCCAGCACCGATTTCGCGTCGCACGGGCCAAATATGCCGGATACGCTGCATCTGATGATCGAGGCGAAAAAGCTCGCCTTCGCGGATCGCAACCGCTACGCGGGCGACCCGGCCTTTGTGGATGTGCCCCTCTCCCGGTTCCTCAACCCGGCGCACGGGGCACGGCAGTACCTCACGATTGACGCGCAGCACGCGCGTACCGAAGACCCCGCAGCGGCAATCCTGCCGGACGCCGGTGGCGACACGACCTACCTCTGCGCCGTGGATGGGAAGGGCAACGCGGTGTCGCTTATCCACTCGATTTCGGCGGCGTTCGGCTCCGGCTGCATGGTTCCCGGCACAGGCGTGCTGCTGAATAATCGGGTAGGGCGCGGCTTCACGCTCCAGCCGGGGCATCCGAACGTGCTCGCTCCCGGCAAGCGCACGATGCATACGCTCCTTTCGTACATCATCACGCGCCCGGATGGCTTGCTCGCCCTTGTCGGGGGCACACCGGGCGGCGACGGGCAACCGCAGTGGAACGCGCAGGCGATCACAAACATCCTCGATTTCGGGCTGTCACCGCAGGAAGCGGCGGAAGCGCCGCGCTGGCGCTCCACCCCCGGCACCGATCCCGCAACGCTCCGTCAGGCATACGCGGTGCAGGTCGAAGCGGACATGCCGGAGAAAACGGTCGCGGCGCTGCGTCGCCTGGGGCACATTGTGCGCATCGTGCCGTCGGGCAGCGCCGGGAGCGCGATGCAGCTCATCGCGCGGGAGAACGGCATCTCCTACGGCGGCTCCGACCCGCGCACGGAAGGCATCGTCCTCGGTATCTGAGCGGGCGTATACTGCCGATGCGATCAAACGAGAGGAGCAAGCGATGACGACCACGAAACCATCCACGGACAAGGAAGCATCCACTACTTCGGCGGTTACTGACCCCGACATGCCCGATGTCTCTGACGACGATGGTGATTGGAGCGAGATCGAAACCTTCGATTGGGGGTCGAACAAAGGGAAGCAACCACTTACCGGACAGGCTCTGCTGCAATCGGGGCTTGTCGGCATCTGGAAGGACCGCACGGATATTGGCGACACACTTGAATACGCGCGGGAATTACGTCGGCGTGCGAGTACACGTCATCGGGATTAGCATATGCGCCTGCTCGACGCGGACGTACTCATTGATGTGCTACGCGGATATTCCCCGGCGGTACAGTGGCTGGGCACCATACCCCGCGAAGAGTTCGGATTACCGGGTCTCGTCGTGATGGAACTTCTTGAAGGATGCCCGGACATGCACGCGGTGCGGCAATTGCAGCGGCTCCTTGCACCATACCCGGTGTATTGGCCCACCGAACAAGACTGCGAGCGCGCCCTGACAATGTTTGCGCGCTCCATCTCCGGTCCAGTCCTGGCCTCATTGATGCGCTCATCGGCGAATGCGCGGTGGGGCTGGATGTTCCACTCGTCACGTTTAACGTGAAGCACTTCCGGGCGATCACCGCGCTTACCACCGAACAACCATACGGACGAGGATGATTATGACGACGGCGGCGGCGACGACCACGAAAACGACACCACCGGCGAACGCGCCGGACGCACCGGACGGCGACGCACTCGCGGGGGGGCAACGCTGGCTGGTGCTCGCCCTGGGGTGTGGCATCTTTATGGTAAACCTCGACTCCCGCGTGATCGCGCCCCTGCTGCCGACGATTGCCACGGATTTTCACACGTCGGTGTCGTCCGCCGGTATCCTCATCACGGCATACATGCTGCCGTACGGCCTTTTCCAACTCGTGTACGGGCCGCTCTCGGAACGGTTCGGCAAGGTGCGCGTGGTGGCGATGATGATGCTCGTGTTCAGCGTCGGCACGGCGGCGTGCGGCCTGAGTAGTTCGCTCGGCGTGATCTCGCTGTTGCGCTTTCTCACGGGCGTCGCGGCGGCGGCGGTGTTCCCGCTCACGCTGTCGTACATCGGCGATACCGTGCCGTACGCGCAACGGCAGGGCACGATTGCCATCCTGATGAGCGCGTCCGCCTCGGCGGCGGCTTTCAGCACGAGCGTCGGTGGGCTGATCGCGCAGTTCGTCTCGTGGCGCTTCGTGTTTCCCATCTTTGGCGTCGCGTCCGGCGTCGTGACCGCGATGCTGCTCGTGTTGATGGGGCGCGAGATTCGCCTGCCCCTGACCACGCCGCGCCCGCGCCCGCGTGACACGTACCTCGCCGCCGTGCGCGCCCCACGGATGTTCGCGTTGCTCGCGCTCGTGTTCACCGAAGGGTTTCTCTATAACGGCGTGTTCTCGTACCTCGGTGGCTACCTCAACCATCGCTTCGCGCTGCAAGCGTTGACGATTGGCTTGCTGCTCGGCTTCGCGGGAGTGGCGCAGTTGGGGGCGGCGCGCTCGTTGCGGGTGCTCGTGCGCCGGTTCGGCGAGCGGCGGTTGATCGTAGTCGGCGGCTCGATGATGGGCGCGGGATACATCACGGCGGCACTGTGGCCCGTGTGGCCGCTCTTTCTCACCTCCATGCTGCTCGCGGGGGCGGGGTTCGCACTCTGCCACTCCACCCTGCAAACGCGCGCCACCGAGACCTTTCCGCAGGCGCGGAGTACGGCGGTCGCGCTGTTTGCCTTCTCGCTCTTTCTCGGTGGCGGCATCGGCACGGCGCTCACCGGGAAGATCATTGATTTCCTGACGTACAACGCGACGCTGCTCGGCTCCGGCACGCTGCTCGTGGCCTTTGCCTTCACCGCATCGCGCTTGCTGCTTAGCCTGCCAAAGCGCGTCGAAGCCGCCCCGGAATCGGTCGTTACCGAGTTGTAGTCTCCTCGCTTACCCGTGCCGTCTTTGTGGTCGAGTGCGCGGTGCGCGGGCGGAACGTGCGCTCGCCGATGCGGGCAACTAGCGGGCGCGGCGAGAACCGGGGTGCCTGCGCGAGTAGCGCGTTGAAGGCATTCGGGCCGGAGATGATCGAGCTACGCCCCCGCTCCAACCCCTTCAGGGCCACGACCACGACATGCTCCGGCGTATCCGCCGGCCCCACCTGTGGCTCCGATGCATCCACGACGCCAAAGAACGGCGTCGCAGTGTTGCCGGGACAGAGGGCGAGTACGCGAACGCCCCGCGCGCGGTTCTCCGCCCAGAGCGCCTCGCTGAACGAGAGCACGAACGCCTTTGACGCACCGTAAACCGCCATGTACGGCACGGGCTGAAATGCCGCCGTGCTCGCCACATTGATGATCCCGCCCGCGCCCCGCGCAATCATCTGCGGCAAAAAGGCGTGCGCCATGTCCACGACCGCCGCGACATTGACGAGCACTTCTTCGTGGTCACGCGCGGGGTCAAGTGTATCGAAGGGGCCATAGGTGGCGAAGCCCGCGTTGTTGACGAGCAGATGCACGCGCAAATCGCGCGCCTGAGTTTCCGCGAACACTGCCTGCGCCGCCCCCGACCGGCTCATGTCCGCTGTGATTACCTCGGCGCGAATGCCGTGATCGCGCACGAGGGCCGCCGCGAGGGTTTGGAGCTTGTCCTCCGAGCGAGCGACGAGCGCGACGCTCATGCCGCGTGATGCCAGTTCGCGTGCGAACGCTTCCCCGATCCCCGACGACGCCCCCGTGATGAGGGCCATACCACCACGATAGTCAAATATCACATCATGCTCCTTTGGCTGTGAATCAGCTGTTTCGTGCGATGCGAGAACACGGCGCACCTGTTCCATGTGCTGGTCGAAATGCCCGATAAGGCTATCCTGAAGCCGAACGCCGAACGTGGTCTCGCCACGAAAAGGCGCCTGATGTGGACGGTCGAGGTCAGAATCCGTGAGGGTATCGAGTTGGCGCAGTGCATGATCAATCGCGGCACGAAGCTGGATAACGGATGCCGCGACGGGCTTGCGCGCGTTTGCCCGCGCAGTGACGAAATTGAGCGCGTGGATGACCCGGTCCGATACATTGCGCTCCTTGCCCGCGCGCACCTTTGCGATCACGCCTGCGGTGAAATCGGTGGCGATGGCGAGGTGTGCCACCGTCGCTGCTACCGTCCAGCCGATCTCCGTTTTCGTCGCTGCTTCGGCGAGGGTGAGGGCGGCGAAAAACGCCGCCGCTTCTTCCGTCTTCGCCGCCACGTCCGCGCGCAGTTGCCGCACGCGCGGTTGCGGCTGTTCCTGTACTTCTGCTCCCGCTTCCATGGTTCGCCTCCTGTTCTCGGCTCTCGGTCGGTTCCGTGCTCTATGCGGTGCGCTCGGTCACGCGCAAGCGGATGCCATTTCGGGGCGCGCCCGTGACCTCGTAGTACTGCACGATCTCCTGCCCCGGCGCGATGCTGATGTCGTAGTGGCGCAAAATCTCCGTCATCATCGCTTTGATCTCGATCTTGGCGAAGTTGATGCCGATGCAGATGCGCGGGCCGCCACCGAAGCCGACGAGCGCGTACGAGGTCTTCTTGTGCTCCTCACGCGGCGGGGCGAAGCGATCTGGGTCAAAGGTTTCCGGCGCACTCCACACCTGCGGCAGCAAGTGTGAGGCGGCGATGGAGTAAAAGAGGGACGCACCGGCGGGAATCGTGTAGCCGCCGATCTCCACGTCTTCGAGTACGCCACGCGGGCCGTTCGGCACGGGCGGGTACAACCGCTCCGCCTCGCTCAGGGCGTTTTCCAGCGTTCTCATCCGCCGCAGGGCGTCGAGCGTGGGGGGAACGCCGGGGGCGAGCAGTTCGTCTTGCTCGGCGCGCACGCGGGCAAGGTAGTCCGGGTGGCGCGCGAGCAGGTAGAGCAGCCACGCGGACAGGCTCGTGCTCGTCTCATGTCCCGCAATGAGCAGGATGTTCGTGTGTGCGATCAGTTGCGCGTCGCTCAACGGTTGTCCCGAACTGTCCCGCGCCTGCACGAGCATCCCAAGCACATCGTCGGTGGGGTGCGCACGCCGCTCCTGAATCTTCGGCAGGAGAAGATTCGTCATTTCTTCGCGCATCACCTCGGCTTGCCGCATGAAGTCTTCCTGGTCCGTCGCCTCGATGCGCAGCATCTTGAAGTAGACATCGCGGAAGCGGGCGACCTCCTCACCTGGCTCCAGCCCCGCCAGCGTTTCCGCCGCGATATCGAAGGTGATCTGACGCGCCTCGGTGTACACATCCACTTCGCCCGCCGCTGCCCATGCCGCCGCGCGCTCCCGGATCACGCGCTGCATGATCGGCAGGTAGCGATCCATATACGCGGCGGCAAAGGCGGGGTTCATCATGTGCCGCTGCTCGTCGTGTTCCGCGCCGTCCATCGTCAGCAGACCGTTGCCGAACAGCGATTCCACACCGAAGATGCGCGCCCAGCCGATGTAGTGCGAGAAGGCCGTGCGCCGCGACAGAAGCACGGTGCGGTTCGCCTCCGGCCCGACGAGAAAGACGAACTCCCGCCCCCAGAACCACGCGCGAAAGACCGGGCCATGCGTGGCGTACGCCTCCGCAAGCACCGGCCCCATGCGGTACTGAAAGTCTTCCGGCAGGGTCACGGCGGGCAGGTGCGAAATATCGAGCGGGGAAACCACAGTGCTGGCCATTGAATGCCTCCTGACATGAAACGCGGGACAACCGTTATTCACTACGAGTGAACGTCACTCAGCACATACACAGAAAATGTACCTACTGCGGCACCACTTCTGAAATCGTACCTCACGCCGTGTGGGAGCAAACCATCCGAATGGCGGGGAGCATCGCCCGCCGATGCGCGGGGAATTACGCCACGCCCGATTTACTCCACGTACAGGGTGCGGCTGAACATGCGCACCATCAGGTCTACGTACGCGCCCTCCTGCTCCGTGTGCCCGCCCACGATCACGTCTTCCATCGCGCGATCCACAGTACCGAGGATCAACCGCGCCATCACGTTGAGGTCCACACTGCGCGGGATAAACCCCGTCGCCTGCTGCTGGGCGAAGAACTGTTGTAACTGCTCGATGAACTCGCCCGATGCGTCCCCCGGCGCGCAGGGGTCGGCATGGGTGTACTCGCGCAATTCCACCGTCAGGGTAAAGGCACGCATCAGGTCAGCATTCTCATGTGCTGCCGCGAAGGCGCCTTCGAGCATCGCCCGCACGAGGGAGCCGCCCTGCATTCCCGGCGTCGCATGGGCAAATGCGCCCGCCATGATCGCTCGCATCGCCTGATCTTTCAGAGTGGAAACGATGGCGACCTTGGATGGAAAGTAGTTGTAAATGGTGCCCTCAGAGATGCTCGCGCGCTTGGCGATCTGCGCCGTCGTCGTGCGCTCATACCCCTGCTCCGCGATCAGTGACCGCGCCGCCATGAGAATCTGCGCCCGACGCACCTCCTCGCTCTGCACTCGCCGCTGCTTGCCCGCTGCCGTCGCCGTCCCCGTTACCATGCCGTGCCCCCTCCTTGTACTGAGCCACACTCAGCGTACGTCGCGGGCGCACCCCTGTCAATCCCCCGTGCCGTCCTCTATCGTCGTTTCGCGGTACACTAATGTGAGATCGCTCGTGTCCCGCGTTTGGAGGAGTACCCTGCATGACCTACCGCCCGCCATACGAACCGCCCGCCGACCCCGTTGCCAGCGAAGCCGATGAGGCGTATCTGCGCCACCGCGCTTCCGGGCAGATGTTGCCCGGCTTCGATCTCGACCCGCGTGAGCGGCAAGTGTGGATGCGGCAAACGCGCCGGGTGAAAACGGTGCAGGCGCTGGTAGTGTGCTGGCTGTGCGCGTCGCCTTTTCTGGTCGTGCCCCTCGTGTTCCGCCATTCACCATGGTGGTTCGCGGCGGTGGTGGCGGGCGTGGTGGGCGCGGTAGTCGGCTACCTGCTGCCCACCAATGTGCCGCCGCCCCGCCAGACGCCAAACACTGGCGGCGCGTACGGTGTGTACGACCCGCGTGGCCCTTATGGCCCACGGTCGTAACGGATGGCCTGATTCCCCCCTCGATGAGCGACCGGTTTTGACGCCACCGGACGCGGCGCGTATGGTGCAGCGAATGCGGTGGCACCGATTTCGCATTTCCGGGGGCATTGCAGAGTGTATTGATGGCATTGATGGATCGGGAATGCCCGGTCAATCTTGACGGTATCGAGAGAAAGCGAACAAACAGTATGGTTACGTCTTCCCCCTCTTCCCCCGCTTCGGCGGCTCGCTTGCCTCGCGCGGGTAACGACCGCACCCTGCTTCTCGCCACCGCTGCGGCGGCGGGCGCGATTGCGGTGTGGGCGAACGTCAAAGGGCGCGAATACGCCCGTACGGGTGAAACGCCCGGACTGATTAACTGGGATCGCGTCCGCAGCATCGCCCTCGCGATGAACCGCGCGGAGGACGTCGCCGTATACCCGGCGAGCGTACTCGCGGAGTACCGGGAGATGGTCGCGCGCTGTGAACCGTTGATCGCCGAGTACATGGGTGCGCCGCTCCCGCAGGCGATGGAGCAGGTTTACGTGTTCAACCGCGCGGACTGGATCGAGGCGAACATTCGCGCCTTTGCCGATCTTTTCGCGCCGCTCGAAGGGTTGAACACCGCGCGCAACATGACTTCGCCCACGGCAATGGCGCTCGTCAGCGGCTTCAACCAGACCGTGCTTTCGGCGGAGGTCGGGTTGCTGCTCGGCTATCTCGCCCGCCGTGTGCTGGGCCAGTATGACCTCGCGCTGCTCGGCAAGGAGCCGGTGACCGGCGGCAAGCTGTACTTTGTCGAGCCGAACATTGCCGCGTCTGCCGAAACGATGGCCGTAGACGACCATGACTTCCGCCTGTGGCTTGCACTACACGAGACCACGCACGCCTTTGAGTTCGAGGCTTTTCCGTGGGTGCGTCCGCACTTCAACATGCTGCTCGAACAGTACATCACGCTCGTCACGAATGACCTGCGTGCGATGACCGGCGGGGGCATCAAGGCATTGCTCGAACGGGTGCAATCGCGGAGCGGCAGCAGCCGGAACCTGATGGATATCGTAATGACGCCGGAGCAGAAGCGTCTTTTCGATCAGATGCAGGCACTGATGAGCGTGATCGAGGGGTACTCAAACCATGTGATGAACGCCGTGGGCAAGCAGGTTCTGCCGACGCTGGACACGCTGCAAAAGGCGTTTGAGTCGCGGCAACGGCAGCGTTCGCAGGCCGAAGCGATCTTTATCAAGCTCACCGGGCTGGAAATGAAGATGGAACAGTACCGCCTCGGTGAGGCCTTCATTGACGCGGTGGTGCGAGAGCGCGGGCATGACTTCGCGCTGAAAATCTGGCAGGGGCCGGAAAATCTGCCGACCCTCGTGGAACTGCACGCGCCACGGCAGTGGGTAGCGCGCATGGAGCGGCACGCCGAAGTCATGCAGGCGGACTGAGAAAATAACGCGCGCCGTTGTACGGCGCGGCGGTGGGAAGTGAGCGGGCATTTGCCCCTCGTTTCCTGCTATGCGCGCAGAACTGGACGACACCGAAAGGAGCGCACGATGCCAACACCGGACGAAATTGATCGCCTGATGCGGGTGGACAAAGACCTGTATACACCCCGCGAGATCGCCGAAGTGTTCACGTCCGTGTCCGTAGACGAAGTGACGAACGCGGTTTTCAGCGGCGAACTCCCCGCAGTACGTCAGGGGGAAAGCATCGTCGGTATTCATCGCGCGGACTTCCTGCGCTGGATAGAAAACAACGCCTGACGCGGATTGCGGTATCGTTCGCCCGGTTTTCCTACCCCCCGGCCCCTTCGGGCGAAGGGAAGGGGAGTGAAACCGGGTAAGGTTACTGCGTTCCACATAAGCCGCGATCTCCCAGTGGTACCCTCCCCTTCCCTTCGCCCGAAGGAGCCGGGGGTTAGGACGACCCGCTCCTGAACTTATCGGGAGTGGCGAATGGCGGGGCGTTTGTGCTACACTTTCTCGACATAATGCGGAAAGTGTGCGGGGCGCGTGGGAAAAGGAGCGAGTGTGGAACGGGCGAACGGTGGCGCACGGGCATGGCAGGAGGCGGGCAACGGATCCGCGCCGCAAGGCGGCCCGGACGCCTTTACCGCCGCGTTCACCCGGCTCGCGCCCGGGCTGTACGATTTTCTCGCCCGCCTTTCCGGCCGTCCCGAAGCGGCGGATGCCTTGCTGCGGCAGGCTGCCTCGCAAGCAGCAATGAGCGTGGCGAGTGCCCCTCAGTGGCCCTCGGTGCGCGCGTGGTTCTATGCCCGTGCAGTCGCGGTGCTGCCTGCTGAGAGTAGCGGCGCGAACGCCGATCCCGCCCCCTTCAGCAACCCCGATCCCGCGCGTCTGCCCGCCGTACCGCCGGACAGCGGCCTGTCGGACATGGCGCGTGTCGTTTGGCGCGCGGTCAGCGCCCTGTCTATCGAACAGCACGCGCTTCTGCATCTGTGCAGCCGTGAGGGGATGGCGCCGGGCGAGGCGGCGAGCGTTCTTGGCATTACCGCCAGCGAGGCGACAGGGCGGCTGGGTCGCGTCGTCACCGCCGTGGAGGAGACGAGCCGCGCGCTCTTTCTGATCCGTTATGGCCGTACCCGCGACCCGCACCTCAACGAATTGCTCGCAGATCGCAACGTGACCCGCCTCACCCCCGAATTGCGCGGGTTTCTCGATACCTACCTGCGCACCTCGCCCTCCGCGCAGGCGATGCTGCACGCAGTGCCTGCCCCACTGGCGATCTACACGGCCTTTCGCCCGCTGCCCGTTCCCGAAGGACTGACGGCATCGGCGGCATCAGGCGCGCTTCCCTGGCTGGCCGCCGCGTCCGCATCTCCCCCCACAGTCGGCGCGACCAACCAAACCGGGGTCATGCCCGATGGGGGTGGCGGGACGCCGTACCTTTCCCAGGCCGCGCCGTCTGCCTTCGACCCCCGTGGTGCGACGGCAGTGAACGGCGCATACGGTTACGGCCCCGATGGGCAAACAGTGTACACGCCCGCCGTTCCCCCGGTCGGGTACGATCCCCAGACGTATGGCGCGGGCGCGTACGATTCGTACGGCTATGGAGCGAGTACGGGATACAGCGCCCCGCCCGTTGGGTCGGGACAAATCGAAGGCACGCAGTCGCTTGATATTCCCGTGCGGCAGCGCGTGGTGGCGAACCAAAGTGCAATGTACATGCCGCCGTCCCGCCCGCAATGGGGGATCAATCCCCGCGCAATCATCGGCGGTGTCGGCGGCGCGCTTGTGGTCATTATCGGCGCGCTGATCATTTTCCTGTCTCGTGGCACGGGCCAACCGGCGGCGCTCGTGACCGCCAGTACGGGCGCGACGATGACCTCAACCGCGCTCCCGGTCGTTTTCAGTTCGGACGTGCCCGAAGCCTTGCTCACCTCGACCGCGATTGCCGCGAACCGTTTGCTCACCGCGACGGCGATGGTCGCCGTCACGCCAACCGCGATTGCCACGTCTTCGCCCCCGCCACAATTGATCCGCACGGCTGCCCCGGATTCCGCGACTGCTACGGCCCTTGCATCAGCGATGGCCTCCGGTGAACCGTCCACGCCTTTTCCGACGCCGATGCCTCGTGTCACCCAAGCGCCGGTTGATACTCAGTCGCCGCGCGTGACCCCAATACCGACACATGCGGTGCCGACAACGGCCCCGACCGCAATGACGACTGCCACCACGGCAGCCACAGCGCGGGCGACAACCGGGGTAATCAATGCGACCGCCACAAGAATTGCTGTCACTACCTCCGTTGCTGCCACGCTGACCACCGGCACGACGATGGCAGGCATCACGCCTCCACCTACCATCGCGGCGACGGCTGCCGCAACGGCATCGGCTGCACCCGCAGTGGTTTCACCGACCGCTGCCGCGATCACCGTCCCGACCGCAATCACGATACCGGCCCCGGCGCCCACAATGCCCGCGTCGGCCCCGGCCCCTTCCGTGGTGGTGACATCAGTGGCGACGGCAAAGCCCGTGACGCCTGCCGGAACCCCGGTACCGGCGGGGGCAACAAAGCCTGCCACACCGCAAGCGTCACCGCCGCGCTGAACTCGCGCCATGCAGTAGTCACACCCGTACGTGGGAACGATACCGCATCGCGCGTCGTCTCCTGTTTGGGAGGCGCGGCGGCTTGCCATGCCCCAGCGTTTCCCCTATACTCACTTCCAGTCGCTTTGCCGATTGCTATAATGCGGAGATGCGTCCATGAGCGAAAATGCGACTGCGTATCCACCGGAACCGCTCCTGCTCGACCGCTACCGCGTCGAGGGGGCGCTCGGTGAGGGCGGTCTCGGCACGGTGATCCGGGCATATGACACGCGCCTCAAGATCACGCGGGCGATCAAGACGCTGCGCCGCGACATCCTCACGAACGATCCCGCGCGCAGCCAGAGTCTCGAAGAACGCTTTGCCCGCGAGGCGGAGGCCGGTGCGCGCATCGGCAACCATCCGAACATCGTCGCCGTCTATGACCTCGTGATTGCCCCCGACCGCACGCTGTACCTGATCCTCGAATACATCGCGGGCGGCACACTTGCGGACCGACTAAAGGCGGGGCCAATCCCGCGCGCAGACGCCCTGCGCTTCACTACGGACGCCGCGAAGGGGCTGGGCGCGGCGCATCGCGCAGGCATCGTGCATCGGGACGTGAAGCCCGCAAACCTCTTTCTCGCCACGGATGGGCGCGTGCAGGTCGGGGATTTCGGCATCGCCCAGATAGACGACATTTCCGGGCGCACGCATACCACGATGGGGCATCCCGGCACGCCCCTGTACATGGCGCCGGAGCAGTCGAATAGCACGGGCTACATGCGCCCCACCGCAGATCAGTACAGCCTCGGTCTCGTGCTGTTCGAGATGCTCACGGGCACGGCGTACAAGCGGTTGGGGGCGCGCGAGCTTGCAAGTACCTTGGGAACGCTGTCGCCCCCGGTCGCCACGGTGATCGAGCGCATGACGGCGCTCGACGCGGACAACCGTTACCCCGATATGGATGCGGTCATCGCCGCCCTCGTGGCGGTGAATGCCGACGCGGACACCCACGATTTCAGCGACGCGAAAACGCGCCGCGCGGAGGTATTGCCTCGAGCCGATGCGGTTGCCGCCGTCACGGGCCGACTTGGTTCTGCGCAAGAGGGGCAAGGGGAGCCGACAACGCCGCCAGCACCGCCGGCGATCAGCCGACGCGCGGTGCTTATCGGCATTGGTGGCGTGGTTGTCGCGGCGGGCGGCATCGGTGGCATGATCGCGTCCGCGCGCCGTGCCTCGGCTCCCGTGGCGACCGCGACCGCGACTGCAATAATGCAAACGGGAGGCACGCTCGCGTTCGCCGCCACACCGACAACGGTTGTCGTCGCCATTGCTGGGAGTGCAACAGCAACAGGAACTGCCATCACTACAGCGCTACCGGCCTCCGTTGCGGTTGCGCCCTCTTCCGTGCCCGCCACGCCCGTACCCGTGCCACTGACGGCCACGTCCGCGCCTGTGCCGCCTACACCCGTGCCCGCGCCGTCCACAACCGCCGTGCCGCCTGCCCCGCCGACATCGGTGCCGCCGATACCGGTGCCGCCAACGCCGGTGCCGCCACCCGCGACCGTTGCGCCACCGACTGCAACACCCCTTCCGCCGCCGACCGCGACCGCCGTGCCGCCGACTGCAACACCGCTTCCACCGCCAACGGCAACGCCGCCCTCGCTCCTGCGTCCCGGTACCGTTGTCGTACCGACCGCGTTTCCTGCCGTGATTGACCGTGTACAGGCACGGTTCGGCGATCTGCCGGATGGCACGAGCGTCACCTTCACCGACATTGCCACGAATGACAGTGCGGTTCTCGACGGAGACCGCGTGGTGCCCGCCGCCGCGCTGATTGATATCTTCGTGATCGCGGAGGCGTACCGGCAGGTAGAGGCAAAGACCCTCAGTCTCGATATGACCGTGTCCATCCCAAAAACCCCGGCGGGCGGTACGGGCCTCCTGCAACGGCGTCCTGGTGGCACCACGACCGTGGGCGAGATGATCACCCTGATCGCCGCCGAAAGCGACAATGTCGCCGCGAACCTGCTGATGGATCAGGTCGGCATGGATAACGTGAACCGCACGATCCGCGTGCTTGGTCTGACGAACACCCAGTTGCGCCGCCATCTCGCGGACGAAGCCGCGCGTAAGCGCGGCATCGAGAACACCACCACGGCAAAGGATATGGCGCTCTTTTTCACCCTGATCGTGCGCGGGCAAGTCTCCACGCCGTACGTTTCCACATCGCTTATCACCACAATGGGGCAGCAGCGCAAGCCCGAATGGGACTACCTCGGTGGGAGTATCATGCCACGCCCGCAGATCGTGCATATGCCGGGGCAGTTGCCTCCCGGCAATGGCGATCCCGGCGTGCTCCATGATGTCGGTATCGTCTACTACGGCGAGAACGACGCCTATGTGCTTGCCTTTCTCAATCAGTCCACGTTGCCGAACGTGAGTGTTGCCACCCGCGCGGGGCAGTTTTCCGCCGATGTGTACCGAATCGTCACCGGCAAGTAGCGATGCGGTTTTCACGGTGCGCGTGGGTAATGATCGTTGTGGCGCTTACCGTCACTCTCACTGCATGCGGTGGTACGTCGCCACCCGCGCTACCCGCCTTGCCCCCGTCGCCTTCCCTAACGGGGATGCCGCCTACTGACACCGCGCTACCACCCACAAATACGCCGGTACCGCTCACGCCGTTCGTTGTGCCATCGGCAACCGTCACACCGTCTGCTGCAACGGCAACCACCCCAACCACCCAACCACCCACCAGTTCTCCAAGCACCGCATTGCCCACTATTGAGATTGTGCCGTTCACCGCAGTCACGTCGCCGGCCGCGTTGACGTCCGCTCCCACATCCCTCCCCATTACCGGTACGCCGGCGATGAGAGTTATGACGATGACCGAGACGCCTATGCCTACGGTAATATCCGTGGCATCTACGCCGGTTCCCACACCTGCTCCAACTGTGCGCTCATCTCTCACGCCTGTTCCGACCGCGCGGCCATCCACGGCAGTACCCGTTACTACGCCTGCGACACCCTCCTCCAGTGTGCCTTCTCCGGGAGTGCCTTCCCCTGGCGCGACCGCGACCCTGCTTCGTCCGCAGACCGCCACACCGGTCTTTACGCCCGTGCCCGCGAACCTGATGGCGGCGATAGAGGCGGCCCGTGTCAGTAACCTGCCCGGTACCAGCAGCGTCACACTGCTCATGCCCGATGCGGAAACGGTCGGCGCCAACGGCGCGCAGCCCTTCTATGCGGCGAGCACGATCAAGCTACCGATCTATCTCACGCTCGCGCACCGCATCAAAACGGGTGAGGCGGCGTTTACCTGGAATACGCCAATTACCGTACGCCCGGATGACATCGTGGGGGGCACGGGCGTGCTCCAACAGATGCCAGGTCGGACGCTGTCGGTACGGGAAGTGGCGAACCTGATGATCGGGGAAAGCGATAACGTCGCCGCGAATTTGCTCCTCGGCTGTCTCGGCGGGGAATGCCATACACGCCCGGAGCATGTTCGCGAGGGTGCGATGATTGTCACACAGGACATGGAAACGAGGTTGAGCGTACGGGGCATCGCCATTCAGCGCGGTTTACAGGACCCGGAAGCGGCGGCGATGCACCTCAACACCGTGACCACAGACGCGCTCGCCATATTGATGCACCGCGTGATGCAGGAGCGACGCACGCTCGATGGCGCGGACGACCTCTCAACGTTGCTCGAAGGGCGGGGAATGCACAATCCCTGGCACCCCGGCGATGTCGTGCCGTGCTCGCTCGGCCTCTCGCGCATTGGCGGCATCTACCCTGCGGACCGGAACAATGATGGCGTACGCCTCGATCTGCTGTACGTGCCCGGTGTCGGGGGGCAGGGGTACATCCTCGCGGTGGGAACGACGACGACACCCGCGCTCGAAGCGGGGATCGAGGCCCGCATCGCTCACTTCGAGGGCGACGTACAAAAGCTCCTCAGCGGCACCTGGACACAGTGCGTGGATACTCACACACGGCAATAGCGCGAATGGGCTACGCGTATCACCAATTGGTTTCTGCTCCCGTATTATTTTCCCCACCGAATATTCTCTGCACCGGAGAATACGAGGTGCGAAACTGTACAGCGATGTTCACAGATGCGTTGTTGTGTACTATCATGGTCTTGTGTAAAAGACCGATGAAAGAAGGCTCCGGTCCGACAGTTATGACGACACAATTGGCGGATGCAATGGAGAGGGGAACGAGGGTGAACGACTCCGATCTCTACCGTGTGCTCCAGGTAGACCCTGCCGCCGAAGCCGAAGTGATCGAGGCCGCCTATCACCGCCTGGCCCGCAAGTACCACCCGGACACGCGCGAGGTCGCGGGGGATACCACGCCGCGAATGCAGGAGTTGAACCTCGCGTGGACGATCCTGCGCGATCACGAGCGGCGGGCGCAATATGACCGGGCACGCAGCCTGAGCGGTTTGGCGTTTCCCGCTCCTCTCGCCACGGTGCCCGTTGCTCCCATGCCCGCTCCGGTTTCTGCGCCCGTCCCGCCACCTCGGCGCGGCCTGAGCCGCCGGTCTGTCGCCGGGGTGATGGGCGGCGCGCTCATCCTGGCGGGCGGGCTGGGATTAAGTGGCCTCACCGCGCGCGAGTATCTGCGGGAGCAGGCTGCCGTTGTGGCGCCCCCGTCGGCTCCTTCGGTAGAAACGGTCGCGGGGCTGACGCAGCGCGCACGGCTGGCCGTTGGCCCGCTCGCGGGCACGCTCACGTATGGCGCGGCGTCCGGCATCACCACGGTCGAACGGGCAGATGCGAACGTGAGCGTACGCGACTTCATCGCGGAGGCGCGCTTTTTCGTGCCATATGATTCCCGTCTGGGGCAATGGGACTGCGGTTTTCTTTTCCGCAACACGGGCGTTGCCGACCAGTACCGGCTGATCGTCAGTAGCGCGGGGCGATACCAGCTCGATCTGTGGCAGGACGGGGACACAACGGCAATCGCCCACGGGGCCGTGACGGAACTGAACCACGATACGCTCGGATACAACGACCTGCGCCTGCTCGTGGATGGCGAGCGCACCTTTTTCTACCTGAACGGCGCGTACGTCGTTACCCTCGATACCGCCCGCCGCCTCATCAGCGGTGATGTATCCGTCGCTACCGCGCTCTACAACGGCGATGCCCTGCCGAACCGCATCATGCGGTATGAGCGGTTCACTGTACTCGCGCTCGACCCGACGCAACCGGCCGGTAACACCGCCAGTAGCACCATGGGGCGATGAATCTCACCCTCACTGCCCATCGCGCGCGTCACTGTGGCGCACACGTCGGAGGTCGAGGGCGGCCAGCGCGGCGGTGGCGACGGCAGCCGAGGCAAGGGGATCGAACCGCAGGGGGCGTGCGAGCATCGTTCCCCATGCAAGCGCGCAACTACTGAGAATCGCGCCCACTGACCAGCGGCGATGGCTCAAGAGGCCGACCGCGCCCGCAAACAGGGTCACGGTAGCGACCCATCGGGACGGATAACGGCTACCCCCACGCAGCGGCAAATGCAGCCCGACCGCCAGGGCCGCGACCGCCGCGACGCAGCGCGTCGTCTCCCGCGCGCGGAAATCCCGTTCCTCCGGCGCACCCGCATCGCCTGTGGTGGACGGTACGGACGGCAGGGGGCGGCGCACATCGGCCTCCCAGATGCGTTGGATGACAGGCGCGGTTTCCATGCGGTCATTATGCATCTGCGGGAGCCGTTCGGCACGCGGAACTCACCGCCCCTGATACAATGAGCCTGCAATCGGAGCATTATAGGGCGTCTATACCGAAGCAGGGAGGGTGTGAGCGATGAGTGCGACCAGTAGCGACAGCGTGATGCAGCAGGCGCGGGAGCGGCTTCGGCGGCGCGAGAGCGCCCGCGAAAAGGAGCGGGTGCTGCGCGATATTGACAAGACCTGGCGTGGCCTGATTGACAGCACGAAGGGCATCCCGGAAGCGATGATGGCCGCACCGGGCGTTTTCGGGCAGTGGAGTGTGAAGGACATTCTCGCGCATATCGCGGCGTGGGATCGCATGACCACGCGCGTCGTCATGCAAATCATGCGCGGCGACGAACCGGAATGGCCCATCCACGAACAAAAGTTCAATGACCTGCAACACGAGGCGGACCTGAATCTTTCCGTCACCGAAACGCGCAACCGCGCCCTTTCCGCGCACAAGGCCCTCGTGGAAATGCTCGACGGCCGGGGCGAAGTGCGCGACGCATGGCTTCGCGCCACCACGATTGCGCACTACCCGGAACATACCGAGCAGATTCTGCAATGGCGGCACGCGCAGGGCATTCCCGCGCAGCCGATGGTGCGTTCGGGTGACGGCGGGTTCCAGCAGGATATTCCCTCGACTTCATCCGCGCATGCGAACGTGCCAACACCGGAGGCCGAACGTAACCCGCGCAACCCGTAGCCGTGCCTGTTTCCCCTTATCAGCCCCGCACCATACCGCCGACCGGCGACTCCCGCTCAACGGCGACCCATGCGCGGCGCGCTGCCGCCTCCTGCAGCGCCGTGATGATCGCCTGCACGCGCAGACCGTCGTGAAAGTTCGGTGCGGGGGAGGGGCCGCCTGAGCGGATCGCCTCGATAAAGGCCGTGGCGATCCCCACACGGTCCCACGGTGCGTCGGGCACGGGCAATTCCTCGATGTGGTCTGTGCCCTTTGTGGCCCCACGCAGACCGCGATTCACGTCGTCCATAGCGCCACCCACGCGCAGTGCGCCCGTCGTGCCGTTTAATTCGAGCGCCAAGCCCCCGTGCCCGCTATATGCGGCGGGAATGCCTCGGATCGTGGCGAGCGCGCCGCTTGCGAAGCGCAAGACGTGCAGGAAACCATCCGGCGCGGTGATGTCGCGCGCCACCGAACCATCTGCCAGCGTGATCTCCGGCACTGTTACGGCAGTGACGCCGCAAACCGCCTCCACGTCACCGAGCATCCAGCAGAGCATGTCAATCAGATGCGGCCCTGCCGACCCCGCGAGAATCCCGCCGCCTTGCGTGTCGTCTGTAAACCACGTCGCCTTGCTGTCGCTCCACAGACCGGCGCGCAGGTAATCGGCGGGGTTGTGGGTGAATCGCCCATCCGAAAGCGTGGGTGTGCCCAGGTAGCCCGCGTCCACCTGCTGTTTCATGCCGAGAAACGCCGCGCCGAAACGCTGGTGATGATTCACCATATGCACGCAGTTCGTGGCGTCCGCCAGCCGCACCATCTCACGCGCCTCCGCCATCGTGATGCCGAGCGGCTTCTCGCACAGCACATGCTTGCCGGCGGCAAGGGCGTCTCGTGTGATCGGCAGGTGCAGCGCCTGGGGCGTCGTAATCACGAGGGCGTCCACATCGTCGTCGAGGAAATCGTGGTAGTCCGCCGAGGCGCGAGGCACGTCGTTTTCCCGCGCCACGCGCTGCGCCCGTTCCTGCCGTGCCGAACCGACGCCGACCACCGACGCCCCCGGCACCTGCTGCATCGCGCGGACGTGCTCGACGCCGATTCCCGTGCCGATCACCGCCACCCGTACCGTGTCCGCCATTCCGCCCCCTCTCACCCTTTGTTCCGTCTGCCTCGTTACGCGAAAAGCCGCTACCCGCCCGCATTCCGCCCTCCTTATATTGTGCCCGAAGCGGCACCCGCGCGCCAACCGGCATCGCCCCACACATGCCGCTACCGAATGCCTCCGAACGCGACCGCCGCTGGCGGAGTGGAGTACACGCAAACGGCGCGTGTGGGGAAGGTATTTGTCTTGCGGCGCTTTTCCGTGCATAGTATGATGCGATCAGGGGAAATGATGAGTGGGAGTGTGTTTCTTTCGCAGCACAAACGCTTCGTGCGGCGCGGTCTTTTCATCCGCAAAGCATTCGACAAGACGCAGGTATCAATAAAGGCATCACGGGGTAGCCCACCGGCGGCGCGGAACGTTGCGATGGGAAAGTGCGTCTTACCGACGTGGCGTGTCCCGGTGTAACGGGGCTTTGTGATATGCAGGGCCGTGGAGGAATGGAGGGGGGGTGCGTGGCAAGTATGGGGAAGGGACGAATGAGAGCCGGGTTCGCACGGCACCGGTGGGCATGGATGCTGCTGATCTGCCTTGGGAGCGATGGTGCCGACGGGCACATCGGCCGCGACGGGAACATCCGCAGCAACGGCAACGACCGCTCCCACACCGACGCCGGTGATGGGCACGACCGCGATGCCTGCCGCTGCGGTGACGGGCGGATCGCCGGGAGTGGCGGGGTCAGGAGCGGCGGCGACCGCAAGCATTCCCGTGCCGACCGGAATGGCCCCGGCTTCCGCGCCGGGCACGGAGAAAATTGACGAGGTATTCATCCGCCTGCTCGATGTCTATCAGAAGCAGGGACAGGACGCGGCGATTCAGTTCGCGCGCGACCAGCAAATCCTTACCCCGCAAAACGAGATCCGGGTCACGCTGGCGCTGGACACGGACGACCCCGCTGCCGCCGAAAGCACTGCGGTAAATGTGGCGCGCATCGGTGGGCGCGTGACGCAGAGCGCGGGCGACGAGATGGAAATCGTGGTGCCGGTGCAAACGCTGGTGCAGTATGCGCAGACGATGCGCACCTCCACCTTTTTCAACGACCTCGCCACGTTCCGTCATGTGCGCAACATTAAGCGCACGCCGCTGGCGCTCAATAGCCAGGCTACGGCCACGCGCCCCGCGAGCACGAGTGCGGCGGGTGGCGGGCGTACGGGACGTGTGGATGAGGGCGTCGCGTTTGTGGGCGCGGACAAGTGGCAGGCGGCGGGCATCACGGGCAAAGGCGTGCGCGTGGGCATCATTGATGGCAGTTTCAATCGCTATCGAGACATTCTCGGCAACGCGAAGTACAAAGTCGTCTCCACCCGTTCCGACAACGCTGTGGAAGACCGGGACCTGAACGACGAGACGATTCACGGTACAGCGGTCGCGGAGATCGTGCATAAAGTCGCGCCGGACGCCGAACTCGTGCTCGTCGCGGTGGACACGTCTCTCAGTTTCGTGAAGGCGGTGGACTACCTAACGAATACCGAGGGTGTCGTCGTCATCTCATCGTCGCTCGGCTTTTCCGCATTCGAGGCCGATGGCACGAGCAAGGCATCGAAAGCCGTAGACGCGGCACGCGCGGCGGGCGTGAGCGTCACGATCTCGGCGGGCAATGACGGCAGTGGCGCGATTGGTTCCGATGACGGCGAGGGCCACTTTTCGGCAACCTTCGCGGACAGTGACCGCGACGGCTTCCATGACTTTGCCGGCCTGAGCACCAAAAAACGGGTTCGTCATTCAGTCGGATGGCGGAAGCGCCCGGCTCATCCTTGTCTGGACGGACCCCCATGTCAATCTCGACCTGTACCTATACGATGATCGCGGCAACCTCGTAGATCGCAGTACCGACGACCAATCGCGCGGCAACCGAGACCCGCTTGAAGTGATTGCGGGCAAATTGCGCGCGGGCAAGTACGTGGTGAAAGTCAAAAAGGTCAATGCCGCTGACCCGAACGTGCGCTTCGATCTCCGGTTTCGGGGGGTACAAGCTGAAAAGGCGGGGCCGGAAAGCAGTGTGACCGTGCCCGCTGATGCGTGGGGCGTTCGCGATCGGGGCGATTGATGTGAAGAATGGCCGCATCGAGCCGTTTAGTTCGCAAGGGCCCACCGTGGATGGGCGCAAGAAACCCGATCTTTCCGGCCCCGATAACAACAGCAGCGACGCCTATGCATTGGTGAATGAATCCACGTTTGGCGGTACGAGTTCGGCGACGCCACATGTGGCGGGGGCAATTGCCCTGTACCTGCAAGCGTTTCCCCGCACATCGCCGGACGATGTGTTGAAGTACCTGTCGCAGAACGCCCGCCGCGTAAACCGAGGCGGCGATAACGTCACGGGTCCGGGCGTGGTCTTTCTCGGCGCGGTGCCGACGGGGGCGAGCATGGGGGCTACGACGCCGCGCGCAGTCACGCCGGTGGCGGCTCGACGCCCGTCGCTCCGGTCACGGGTGGTGGCACCGCGCCCCCGACACGCGGCTCGATGATGGGTGTGGCGAACGCACCGACGATGGGAACCGGTAGCACGCCCGTGCCGCCCAGTCGCGGCACGCTGGGAGCGGGAGCAGGAGCAGGAGCAGGCGCCGTGATCCTCTCCGACGACTTTCGCTCGTCCGCCTCGGGATTGCCCGCCGCAGGGTATGCGAATGGCCAGTACCGGCTTCAGTCGCCAGCGGGCATTATCCAGCGCGTTGCTTACCCGCAGGCCACGAATGCTTCTCGCATCACCTACGAACTCACCGGGCAGCGTGTTTCCAGCCCTGCGGATGCGGGAATGGGCCTGATCGTGCGCCTCGCCGACAACGGCAACTACCTGTTCTTCGCGGTCTTCAACGATAGCTCGGTGGTAGTCTTTGCCAAAGTCAACGGTAGCATCAAGCAGCTTACCGATCCGGGACTGAAGAGCCGGGTAGTATCGGCGAGCGGGCCGAACACCCTGCGGGTGGTCGCGGAAGGGAGCACGTTCACGATCTCGGCCAACGGACAGTCTATCGGCGTACTCCCCATTGATGGCGTGTGGCCGAGTGGTGGCTATGGCTTTGGCACGGTCGCCGGCGACAATGATGCCGCAACGTTTGCATTCACAAAGTTCGCCGTGATCGGGGGCTGATCGAGCGACGCCGCCTTTCTTGCGGTACGAGACGCTTCCTCCTGCTTACCCGGCGAGCAGGGGATTGCCCCACTTTGCCCGCAAGAACCGGATGGCCCCTTCTGGCCATTCCGGCTACGATGGGAACAGGGAGGAGCGACACGGTAGTGCCTGTCGCTCCCACAGATCACGATTGCATCGTCAGGCGGGGCGACCGGTGCGGGCTGTGGCGAGTGTACTCGCCTATGCGAAAATAGGGGGCGTGAATGACCGTTGCACATGCAACCACGGACGACGGGATTGCAACAATGGAACTGACCGGAGCGACTGGATGGGACGACGACCGGCGTTGGCAGGCGGTGCTCGCCCACGACACGATGCAGGACGGCGTATTCGTGTACGCCGTGCGCAGCACGGGCATCTATTGCCGTCCAGGTTGCCCGTCGCGGCGGCCACGCCGGGAGCGGGTGGAGTTCTTCCCGGTCCCAGAAGCGGCACGCCATGCGGGATATCGTGCCTGCCGCCGTTGCCACCCCGATAGCGTCTACGTCGCGCCCGATTACGCGCTCGTGAATCGTGTGTGCGCGGTGCTGCACGGCGACCATAGCGAGGGTGAGACGACGCTGGCGGCATTGGGCGCATCGCTCGGTGTCAGCCCGTTTCACCTCCAGCGCACCTTTAAGCGTGTCATGGGGATCACGCCCCGGCAATACGCCGACGCTTGCCGCCTCAACCGTTTTAAAAGTGGGGTGCGCACGGGCGAGCGCGTGACGGACGCGATTTACGACGCGGGGTACGGCTCTGCAAGCCGTTTGTACGAACATACCGCCGACCGCCTTTATGACGCCGGGGGAGTACCGGCGTGGTGGCGAGGGTGCAACGATTCGCTACACGCTGGCGGACTCACCGCTCGGACGGCTCCTCATCGCAGGTACGGCGCGCGGTATCTGCGTGGTCAGTCTCGGCGACGAAGATGCTGACCTCGTAGATGCCCTCGCGCGGGAGTATCCCGCCGCCATCCGGGAGCGGGACGATATGGGGCTAGGCGTGCAGGTCGCGGCGATCCTCGCGCACCTGGGGGGTGATCTGCCGCGCCTCGATCTGCCGCTCGACGTTCGCGCCACGGCGTTTCAGTGGCGAGTGTGGGAGGTGTTGCGCGCCATCCCATGCGGCGAGACGCGCTCGTACATGCAGGTCGCGGCGGCAATCGGGCAACCGACTGCGGCGCGGGCGGTGGCGCGTGCCTGTGCCACAAACCCCACCGCGCTCGTGATTCCCTGTCACCGCGTAGTGCGGGAAGATGGCGACCTCGGCGGCTATCGTTGGGGTCTCGAACGCAAGCGCGCTCTGCTCGCGCGTGAGGGGGCGGACGCGGGCACGTAACCGGCGACGGAAGCACGGCAACCGGCCCTCATCGCGCGCGAATAAGCGCTGTACTCACCATCTCGGCATGATGTATGCGGATGTGCCACAGTCCCCACTGTATTACGGGGATTGCGGCACGTTTGTGCATCGCGGGCATAGAACCAGTATACGCGCGTTGTGAAAAATTATTAGCATGCAAGCGCGTGGTTCAACCGGGAAAGAAGGACGGTAACATTGAAGATCTCCTATAAGTACGCAGTGGCGCTCACCGCATCCATCGGTTTATTCATGGCGGTGCTCGATAACACGATCGTGAACGTTTCGCTCGCCGCGATGGAAAAGACGTTCAATATTACGATCAACCAGATTCAGTGGGTAATCACGGCGTACTTTCTCGCGCAAGCGGCGGTGATTCCGGCGGCGGGGTATTTCGGCACCAAGTTCGGTATCAAGCGCTTGTTCATCACTGCCCTCGTGCTATTCACGATTGGCAGCATCCTCTGCGGTTTGACCGCGTTTTTTGGGTCGGCAGGCGGCGATAAGCTCCTGATCATCTTCCGCGTCTTTCAGGGCATCGGCGGCGGGATGCTCTTTCCCCTGGCGACCGCGATTGCCTTCGGGGTATTTCCACCGGAGGAACGGGGGAAAAGCTCCGCGCTCATCGCGATTCCCGTGTTGCTCGCGCCCGCTTTTGGCCCGACGATTGGCGGCCTGATCGTGGACAGCCCCCTCGGCTGGCCCGGCATCTTTTTCGTCAATGTACCGGTCGGTATCCTCGCCGTGATCCTGATCGCCCGCATCCTTCGCCCCGAATCGGTTGAGCGCACACCGGTGGGTAGTGCGGCAGAACCGGTAGACGCGGCACGGCAAGGCGGTTTCGATTTCATAGGTCTCGTACTCTCGATGGTCGGCGTCACGCTCGTCGCGTATGCGTTCACGCTTGTGAGCGATACGCGCAGTGGCTCGATCACCCCACAGACACCGCAAGGCGTCATCAATGGCTGGGGATACGCACTCGTCTGGGAACTGTTCGTGGTTGGCCTCGTCGCACTCGTCGCCTTTGCCTTCTACGAGTTGCGGGTTGCCCGCGACCCCGTACTCGACTTGCGGCTCTTTCGTTCATACAACTTCACGATCGCGAACATCATGACGTGGATCACGCGCGCGGTAGTATTCGGCTCGTTCTTTCTCATCCCGCTCTTTTTGCAGCAGTTCCGTGGTCTGACGGCGGTACATACGGGTCTGATCCTGATCGGGCAGGGTCTCGGTGGCATCGTCGGTATTCAGGCCGGGAGTCGCCTGTATGACCGAGTCGGCCCCCGTGCGCTGGTCGTCGCCGGTATGCTCGTCCTGACGGTCAGTACCTTCCTGCTCGCGGGCATCAAGAGCGACAGCGACTGGCAGTTCTTTCTGCCGATCCTGTTTCTGCGCGGCATTGGCTTTGGCTGGTCGAACCTGCCGCTGCAAACGGTCGCCCTTGCCTCGATCACCGGGCGGGGATTGGCAAAGGCAAGCAGCCTCTTCCAGGCCACGGGGCAGGTATTCAGCAGCATCGGTGTTTCGATCATGTCTACGCTGCTCATACAGCGCAGCACACAGCACGCGGCGGAGATCGTGCGGGCGGCGGGCGGGCGACCGCCGCAAAATATCGCGCTGCTCGCCGTGGTCCCGGCGCTGCATGACGTGTTCATCATCGTCGGCATCTGCACGGCGGTCGCGGCGGTGGTCGGTTTGCTGCTGCCCGCGCGTAGCCTGAAGCAGGAGCGGGCAGCGATGGGCCAGCCACAGGCGAGCCACGATCATGCGCTCGTGGAAGTCTGAGCATCGTTACCCGCCTCCGTACGCACCATCGCGTCCTGCCCGCCACCGGGCAGGACGTTCCATTTCCCCGCGTTGTCCAGTCTTGCGGTACCATTGATGGAACAAATCACTCGACATACCGTAACGCATGAGGAGCGGGCATCGTGGCAACGACCGATGTGACCAATGTGAATGTGCAAGGGGAATTTCCCGATGCCGGACACGGGACGGCGGATATCAGGCGGCACGTCCGCGTTTTTGTGCGTCATCCGCTCACGACGCGCCTCGCGCGGGCCGGTTATGTCACGAAGGGCAGCATTTACCTCATCATGGGTGCGCTAGCGGGCAGGGTGGCGGCGGAAGCACACGGCAGGCCGCGCGACCCGTCCGGCGTACTCACGGAACTTGCACGGCGACCGTGGGGCGGCATCGCGCTTGCCGCCCTCACGGTGGGGCTTGTGCTTTACGGCCTCTGGAACGTAGTGCAGGCAGTCGTGGACACGCAGGGAGAAGATCGCGGCCTCACACGAGTCACGGAGCGGATTGCCTACGCGACGCTCGGCGCGACATATATCGGGTTAGCGATCTCGGCGGTGCGGTTAATTGGTGGGGAGCGCCGCGCCTCGACCTCCGACGAGTCTACCCGTGCCCTCACGGCGCTCCTGTTCGGGCACGTCTGGGGCGTTGCAATCGTCGTGGTCGCGGCGCTGGTGCTGCTTGGCATCGCGGTGTTTTTTGCCAATCAAACCGTGCGTGCGCCCTTCCGCAACACCTTCGACTACGTCGCATACCGGCACATTCCCGGCTGGATTATCACGCTTGGGCGTGTGGGTTTCGCGTCGCTTGCCGTGATAAACGGTACGGTTGGGGTGCTGCTGCTCAATGCGGTATGGTGGCACGATGCACGCGCCGCAAAGGGGCTGAATGGCGCACTCAGCGCCCTGCTTGCCCTCCCACATGGCTCCGCCATCCTCGGTGCGGTGGCGGCCGGTCTCGTCGCGTACGGCATGTTCTCATTTGCCGAAGCCCGCTACCGCAACCTCAACCGGCGATAACCGCAACCCGCGACAAGTTATACCAATTCCTGATGAACTGTTGCCCCTCGATGAATCTCACCCCTCCCCCGGCCCCTCCCCCTTGCGGGTAGC
>JAABUQ010001405.1_pt1 | contig 52010 bp, 47 predicted proteins | sample 5560001 | NCBI WGS metagenome assembly JAABUQ01 (sample SAMN10711888, study PRJNA513371) | rock metagenome | isolation source: Antarctica rocks | place: Antarctica: Victoria Land, Finger Mt nord | collected 2015-12-18
CTTCGTCCTCGGGTCGGTCGCGGAGCGCCTGCTGCGCCATGGCGCCGCCCCCACGCTGCTGGCGGCCGCGTGGGGCGCGCCCGTGGCCCTAGAGCGCGTTGTCGTCCCCCTCGACGGCTCCGCGGCGTCCGAGGAGGCGCTCCGGCTGGTGGAGGGGTTGGCGGGCGCCGTCGTGCGCGAGGTGATGTTGCTGCGCGCGGTCGGTGCGGCCGATGCGGCGCCGGAGGCCGAGCGCTATCTGCGGGAGGTGGCCGGACGCCGGACGTGGGAGCACCTGGCGTGCCAGTGGCGGGTGACGCACGACGATCCGGCGGAGGCGATCGCCGACGCGGCGGGGACGGACGCCCTCGTGGTGATGGCAGCGTCCGGGTGTGCACACCGGATGCAGGGGCGGTCGCTCCTGGCCCACTGGGCGCTGGGCTCGGTGGCGGATCGCGTGGCGCACGGCGGCGCGGCCGCCGTGCTCATCGTCCGTGCGGGCACGGCGAAAACGCCCTGACCGCATCCGGGAACGAACGCGTCAGCGCCTGATCGCGATAGGCCAGGCGCCGGAGACCCCATGTGGCTACGCGTGTCGGTCGCGTCACGGCGTTGTTAGGGGGTCAGACGCGTGTGACCAAGCCGATCGCGACGTTGCCCCTGGTGTCGTGTTCCGTCCCATAGAGGCCTACACGGCCAGCAGACGCTTCCCTACCGGTTGCAACCGTTAGCATCCACACCTTAGATAGGCGAGCCTCGCGTGTCAGCGAGACGCGACGTGGAGGTTCCGGTCCCTCGGCACGCCCGCGCCGAGGGACCGGAACCTCCACGTCCTACATCACGCGTGCGTGTGTCGAGGCCGCGAGGGTATAGAGGGCGCGGCATCATCGGCGGTGACGCCGTGCGGGTCGTCGGCCGCGAGAACAGCCAGGATCTCGTCGGTCGTGGTGGTGGCCATGGGTACTGTGAGAGGGTACGCCTGGGTCGCCATGGCGTTGCCTGCCTTTCGCCGTCACCGGGGCCATCATCATCGGGTCCGTCGCACGCACGGCCCGTGGGTTGTCCTGCCGGAGGGTGAGCGCGTCCACGACGGCAGAAAGGATGGACAGGGAGCTCACGGAGTCGGCTGCCCATCAGCCAAGACCCACCGACGCCGGCCCGTGCCCATCCTCTGCACAAGGCGATTCATAAGCACAGCACCGGAACGCACGCAGTGCAGACGCGTCTCCCACACACTGTAGAGCTGTTTGCTGAGACGAACCTGAGAGGATTGCTGGCACGTGGAGCCGGCGACGGCGCTCAGCAGCCCTGCCCCCCTAAGCGGAGCAACGACGGCATGGCCATCGCGTTGACGCCGACGATCCGGCGGGGCGAGCGGGAGATCGACATCCGCAACCGCCATGTGCGCGCCAGGCCCTCCGCGCTGCGCCTGACCGGGCTGGAGCAGAACCTGTTGTCCCTGCTGGCAGCCAACACTGGCTGGCTGGTGACGCGCGACGAGATCCTGGATGCGCTGTGGGGCGTGGACATCGTAGCCGACAGCAACGTGGTGGACCGGCACAGCCGCACCCTGCGCATCAAGCGACAGCACGGCCGGCGGCGCCCACGCTCCATCGAGACCGTGCCCGGACGCAGCGACCGTTCGTGCCGACGCCGTCGTCGGCACGAAGTGGGATGAAGTTTGGTCATGACAGGGGCGTTGGCGTGCGCTATGCTCCCTTATAGGTGCCGCCGCAGAGGCGTGGACGGTTCGTTGTCGCCGTGTCAGGGATCAGTGTGGGTCGCGCACGATCGACCAGCCGCGCCCACCATCACGTCGTTAACGACGGGACGTTCGGGACAGTTGAGGAGAAACAGGATGACATTGGTCGTGGATCACACACAAGGCATCGTTGTCGGACCAGCACAGGAGCAGGACATGGTCGTCGGGACCTTCGACACCCAGGACCAGGCGGAGCGGGCGGTGCGCCGCCTCCTGGACGCGGGCACTCCCGCCGCGCAACTCTCCATCGTGACACGAGGGTTGGAGGCGCGCAAGGAGGTGCAGGGCTACGTGACCACGGGCGACGGCGCCCGCAAGGGCGTGCTCCCCGGGGCCTGGGTCGGCGGAATCTTCGGGCTATTCACGGGCGTGGCGTTCGTCTGGGTGCCGGTCATCGGCCCGCTGGTCGTGCTGGGCGCGTTGGCAACCACCGTGGCCGGGGCGCTGGAAGGGGGCGTCGCGGGCGGGCTGCTGGGCGCGCTGTGGGGGCGGCACATGGAGCAGGATCACGTGCTCAAGTATCAGGAGGCGCTGCAAGGGGGCAAGCTGGTGGTGACCATCCACGGCACGCCGCGGGAGCTGGAGGCGGCCCGGCGCGTCTTGGGCGAGACCGATGGCCGCGACGTGCGCACGGACACGTACCGCCCCTCCTGAGACGCGGACCGTCTGCCCGGGAGGCCACCCCCGGACCTGGCCTCGGCCACATCGATCGATGTGCGTGGCATCGGGCCTGTGGCTAACGGCCGCGGGCGCGAGGAGACGGCACCGACACTGGGGAGCGGTCGGCCACGACGCTCCGACACTGGACAGCGTAGAGACACAAGGAGGCAGCCCACGGCGACGACGACACTGCGCATGTTGAGCGACACGGGCGAGACGGTGGCACATGCCGACGAGGATGTGCGGGGCCGCAAAGTCGTGGATGACGCGGGAGAGGAGATCGGCTCCGTCGATGGTCTCATGATAGACGGTGAGGAGAAGGTGCGCTTCCTGCGCGTCGCGTCAGGCGGGTTCCTCGGGCTCGACCGCACGCGCGTCATGATCCCCGTCGAGGCGATCACGCGCGTCATGCCCCACGCCGTGTCCATTGATCGAGCACGGGAGCAGCTGCGCGGCGCGCCGCTCTACGACCCGGCGCTCGTCGAGGATACGGATCGGGGGTACTGGGGCAGCCTCTACGGCTACTACGGCTACTACGGCTACTACGGCTACGCGCCGTCTTGGGGCTTCGCGCCGTCTTGGGGCCTGGGCAGGATGGGGATGGGGATGGGATATCTCTAACCACGGTCTCCGTCCGGCGGCCTGACACGGTCGCCTCCGGCACGCCGTGATGAGCGAGACCACGAGCCCGCGCACGACGGAGAGGACGGAGCGGTGAGGGTGGAGGCGCGGCACGGCGTCGATGCGACGGACAGCACGGAGAGGTGACGCCTGACACGACCCGTTGTCCGTCGGGCGACGGCCATGATGCTCCCACCCGTCATTGCGTATAGGTTCGTCGCGAGGAGATGCGAAACATGGCAGACCATACACGTCACAACATCCGTGAGGCGATCATCGCGTTGTCCCAGGGGCCTCGTGATCCCGACCCACCAAAGAGCCTCACCATAACCCCGTCGGCCGATCTGTCCCGACGGGTCGCGCTGCTGGCCGACAAACTCGGCCAGTCGTGGAACCAAACGGCGTTGGTGCTCTTGGATGCGTCGGTCGGTGATGCGCTCGACGTGGCGGACAACGAGGTGACGGCCAAGGTGGCGCACACCGGCCTGACCCCGGAGCAGGTCGAGGACTTCGAGACCCTCCCCGCTCCGGAGCAGGCCGAGGTGGAGAACGCTATGGCTCGTCACTACGCGGATCATCCCAGCGAGCCCTTCACCGACCCTCTGCTACGTGAGGGCCAGCTCCGTGATGAGTAGGCCAGGCCCACCAGGTACGCGAGTAGGCGATGGCGGAGCGACGCCGGCGCTTGTCGGCGCGGCCTCGTCGTGGCAGGTCACAGACGAACGCGCGGGCTACATCCGATGAAAGGGCAGAAACAGCAAATAACACGAACAACACCGGGAGGAATGGGATGATAGACAGCATCGTCGACCCCGCCAGCACGGCCGCGTACGAGGGGGCCACCGAGGGCGAGTTGCATGATCTCTCGTGGGAGGAGAAACTCGTCGGCATGGTCGATCAGCGCCGCTTGTTTCCCCATCAGGGGACGCTGCGCCTGGAACCGGATCGGATCGTGCTCGACGGCTGGCTGGACATTCCCCGCGCGACGATCGACGCGGTGGACCTGGCCTTCACCGATGTCTACAGCCGGTTTATGGCCGGGGGAGCGCGTGGCAAATTCCCCAGCCTGGGCATGCTCGGCGACGCGGGCAAGCCGGTCATCGTGCGCCGTACGGACGGCGGCGAGCCGGTGTTGTATCTGCTTATCGGGTTCAACTGGGTCACCGGGGTCGCCCGCGACCACGAGTGGCACGACCGCCTGACGCGCTGGCTCACGCACGCGGTATAACTGGCAAGGAAAGCGAGACGAGAGCCGTGGCGCCCGATCACACCGTCGTCCAGTTCGTCTGTTTCCAGACCCCCTTGCCACGTGCGCCTGTCCCTGTATCGGGATGCCGTGGCGGGGCGCCAATGCGTCGATCTTGTCGCCGAGGTCTACGGCGCGCACGGGCAGGGCGAAGCGATAGCGGTGCGCCTGGAGCGGGCCAGCGCGGTCAATCCCGACGAGAGCGCGGTGGACCTGTTTAGCTTGCCGTATACAGCTACCATGTGCTCTGTCCCCTTCGTGGCAGCGTCAGGCCGTCACACCCCGTGGCGCCTCGGGCGCCGGGACCGCGTCGCCGCGCGAGATAGTCACGGCCGTGCCGGGTCCCGTGGGCGGTTTGCTCCCGTTGGCCATGGGGCTCGCGGCGCCGCGCCCGCTGCTGCCAAGCAGCGGCGCGAGTCCTGCCATCCCCGCATAGTCTGTCGGCACGACCAGCACCTTGTTCGCCGGGTTCCGCGCCAGCTTGGGCAACATCTGCAGGTACTGGTACAGCAGCGCTTCTTTACTCGGATTACTCTCGTTCACGGCGTCGAAGACGAGCTCGATCGCTGTGGCCTGCGCCGTCTGCACCGTCACCAGCGCCTGCGCCTCGCCCTCCGCCGTCAGGATCGCCGCCTGCTTCTGGCCCTCGCTGTGCAGCACCAGCGCCAGCTTGGCCCCCTGCGCCCGCAGCACCGCCGCCTGCGCCTCCCCTTCCGCCGTCAGGATCGCCGAGCGCTTCTGCCGCTCGGCCTGCATCTGCTTCTCCATGGCCAGTTGGATGTCCTGGGGCGGCGCGATGTCCTTGAGCTCCAGCCGGGTCACGCGCACGCCCCACTTCTCGGTCACCTCGTCCAGGACCAGGCGCAACTGGCTGTTGACCTGGTCGCGCGAGGTCAGCGCGATGTCGAGGGTGAGCCCGCCCATCACATTGCGCAGCGTGGTCTGGGTCAGCTGCTCCATCGCCGAGAGCAGGTTGGCCACCTGATAGGCCGCGCTCTTGGCGTCGATGATCTGGTAGTAGAGGACCGAGGTCACGTTGATGGTCACGTTATCCGCGGTGATGACCGGTTGCGGGGGGAAGGGCAGGACCTGCTCGCGCAGATCCTGCAGCGGGAGCAGGCGATCGATGAAGGGGATCACGATGGCGACGCCACTCGCGGCGGTGCGGTGGTAGGCGCCCAGGCGCTGGATCAGCCCGACCCGCGCCTGGGGCACGATGCGCACCGTGCGCACGCCGAGGGCCAGCACGAGCGCGACGATAATGATCAGAGCACTATCCAGTGCGATCATAGATGTAGGGATCATGGCTGTGTCCTCTTCACTCTGTCTCATGACCGATGGGGACACGGACACGGCGCCCCGTGTCCCCATCGGCGGTCATCACAGGGTGATCCAGGGCGATCGGTGCGCTCAGGGCCTCGGCACCCCATCATCCAGCCATCGCTGTACATCCAGTATATGGTAAGATATACAAAATGTCAATTGAAATAATCTCCAGATTCCAGAAAACTCTACGAGGGGGGTTAGAGGCGGGTAAACAGCTGTCTAAACAGCTATGCGGACGGGCCAGGGCGTGTTTTATGGTCAACTAGAGATGGTCAACTAGAGGCAGCAACTGGCACGACGAGCAGGGCATGCTGCTGTCGATGCCTCGCCAATCGGAGGGCTGTCAGGGCTCAGGCTCCGTGTGCAAGAGCATGATCAGCCCTGGTTGCGCCATAAATGGCGACTCAAAAAGTTTTCTGGAATCTGGAGAAATAATAGTCTGACCATAACGGAGCGGCGCTCTGTCGTGCGGCAACGCGGCGCCGGTTGAGGTCAGGACCCGCACAAGGAAAGGAACTGCCTATGGATCAGTTGCAGCCGGTCCGGCCGGTCACCGTGTTCGACGCCGTCTTCGCCCAGCTCGCGGCCCTGCTCGCCAGTGACGCCTTCGCGCCGGGCGACCGCCTGCCCAGTGAGCGCGAGTTAGCCGAGCAACTCCAGGTCAGCCGCCCCTCCGTGCGCGAGGCGCTCAAGGCCCTGCGCATGCTGGGGCAGGTCGAGGTGCGCGGTCGCTCCACCTACGTCAAGGGCCCGAGGCCCGCGCCCCCAGTGGACGGACCCCATCTCATCCTGCCGCTCGCCGAGGTCGAACTGCTGGAGATCCACGAGTTTCGCGAAGCCATCGAGAGTCAGGTGGCGGCCCTCGCGGCCGAGCGCGCCACCGCCCACGACGCGGAGGAGTTGGAGCGCGTCTTCGCGACGATGCAGCAGGAGTTTGCGCGCGACGTCGAGGCCTTCTTTGCCGCCGAGCGGCAGTTTCACCGCACCCTCGCGCAGGCCGCCGCGAATCGCTTGCTGCTGGCCGCGCACGCCCAGATCCACGAGCACGCACTCCAGCAACCGCACCTGCTGCCGGCCGCGCTGCACGGGGCGGCGGCCGCGGGGGCGTTGGAGCACACCCTGGAGGCCCACCGCAAGATCCTGGAGGCGGTGCGGCAGCGGGACGGCCCCAAGGCGCGCCGGCTGATGCGAGAGCACCTCGCGCACCTCCGCCAGTCCATCATCCTGGGCGCCTTTCGCCTGCCGACGGAGGAGCCGGCGCCGGCCACCACGCGATGATCAGCGTGGACGGGTGTCCGGGCTCCCTTCGGCGTGCGCGTGCCGTTGCCCGCAGTGTCCTCGCGGCGCGCTAATCGTAACGCTGGTCAAGCGTGTGGACGTGGACCGCGGCCACAGCGAAGTAGTCTTTCGTGTCTCCCCACAAGCGCCCATCGTATACGACAGGGATCAAGGCTCTAGCACACAGTAGAATCCCACGCCCTACTGTGTGGAGCATATCACAGTGGGCGCCCATGCGGAGTTGGGCTGTTGCGCCGCCGCGTGCTGGCCGTTTCGGTCATCCATGCACAAATACGCCTTGAACTGCTGCCTCTGGAGGCGTCTGCCGTCTCGCTGGCGCGCGTGATGTCGGGGCATATCTTCCGCCAGGGCATAAAAGTTGTCGTGGCTCACGTGTTGTGGGATGGGGCCAATGACGCGGACCCGCGTCCTGGGTTAGAGTGCGCGCGCGATACCCTCGGCGGTGCGGAAGGCCAGGGCCATGATGGTCAGCACGGGGTTGAAGCCGCCGTTGGTCACGTGCAACGAGCCGTCGGCGACGAACAGACCGTCGTGCCCATGCACACGGCCCCAGGGGTCGGTCACGCTGCTGCGCGGGTCGTCACCCATGCGGCACGTGCCAGCCTGGTGCTGGCCCGCGCTGAGGTGCAGGCGCGGCGGCGCGCTCCACACCTGGGTGGCGCCGCTAGCGCGCAGCCACTGCTCGGCCCGCTGCCGTATATAATCCGCCGTGCTCACGGTCTCCGGGTGCGTCGTGCCGGAGAGGCGGGCGACAGGGATGCCCCAGCGGTCGCGCACGCGCGGGTCCACCGTGACCCGGCTCTCTGGATGCGGGATCTCTTGCACCGGACCCTGGATATGCACCGTGCGCGTATAGCTCTCGCGCATGAACCGCTTGGCGTCCAGCCCCCAGCGCGGCACGTCGGGCGGCCAGTCCAGGCGCTGGTGGATGATGGGCAGCTTGATGAACTCGTTGACCAGTACCGCGCCGCCGATAACGCCCGGATTGTCGTGGTTGTACGCGCAGGTGGCGACCGAGATGCCGGGGCCGCGGCCGTCGTGGCATGGCTCCGGCATCAGGCCCAGCGCGCCGGGGTAGTAGTGGCCCTGTAGATGGCGGCCCACGTTGTCGTGGTCGTTGCCCAGCCCGCGGGGACTGCGCTCGGTCGCGGAGTTCAGCAGCAGCCGCGCCGACTCGATGGCCCCGCAGGAGACGACGACGGTCCTCGCGGCCGCCACCGCGCGCCGGTCCCCCACGTGGTACGCGACCCCCGTCGCGCGGCCCCGGTTGTCGGTCAGGACGCGCTCGGCCATGGCGTCCTCGACCAGCACGCAGCGGCCGGTGTCCAGGGCTCGTGGGATGGCGGTGTTGTGCGTGCCGTTCTTGGCGTCCACGGGGCAGGCGAAGCCGACGCACATGCCGCACTGCGCGCAGGCCGGCCGTCCCCCGTACGGAGTGGTGTTGATCAGGACGGGAGGCGGGAATGTGCTGATGCCGAGCCGTGCTGCGCCCCGGGCGAGGACCTCGCGCTGAGGGTTGGCGGGTAGCGGCGGCAGCGGATAGCCGCGCCGCCGTGGCCCCTGTCTGTCGTTAGCCTGACCGTCCCCGGCCACGCCGATCTCCCATTCGGCGCGCTCGTAGTAGGGCTCCAGGTCGTCATAGGTGAGAGGCCAGTCGGCCAGGGAACTGCCGCGCGGGACGCCATACGACGAGGCCATGCGGAAGTCACGCGGCAGGAAGCGCCAGGCCATGCCGCCGTAGACGCGCGTCCCTCCACCGACGCAGGCCGCGTTGTTGTGATAGTCATCCTCATGTGGCCGTACCAGATGGGAGGAACCCCGCGGGTCCACGAAGACGCGCGGATTGTCGGCGAGGTCCGGGCCCGTATTGTGTCCGTAGAGCGACAGGCGATGGTTGCGCAGGTGGTCGCGCCCAACCTCGGCGTAGGCCAACTGCCGGCCGCGCTCCAGCAGCAGCACGCGCTTGCCCGCCTCGGCCAGCACACAGGCGACGATGCCGCCCGCCGCCCCCGCGCCGACCACGATGGCGTCATAGTCCTCGTCCGCCTTGCCGCTCATCATGGTACCTCCTGCTGCTCAGGCGCCTGCTGTCGCGGGACGTCTGGGGACCGCATCTCCGGCGCCACTACCTCTCGCTGCGTTTCCCGCCATGGCGGTACCTCTTGCGGTAGACGAGGATCGTAGCCGACCATCCGCCAGGAGACGGCCTCGCGGTTGCCGCCGTTGCCGGGGTCGCCGTAGTAGCCCTCGGCGGTCAGGCGTACCAACGTGGCGAAGAACTCCTCTGGTGAGATAGGCCAGGACGTGGAGACGACGCCGCGCTCGACGTCGGCGAGGAGGCGGTCCTGCCCGTCTGGGGGGAGCGCCGCGAACAGGTAGCCGGCAACCGTTCGCGCCTCCGCGTCGAGCGACGCCAGACCGGCGTCCATCAGCGGCGCAAGGTGGCGCAGATCGCCCGCGAGCTGGCGGCGAATGTAGTCTCCGACTCCCGCGTCCCAGGCGCCGGGAAAGTCATCGGCCGGGATAATGCGGTCGATCGCGGCGCGCAGCGTATCGAGCGATGAGTCGCCATCCTGCTGATACATCACGGCCTCCCTCATCTACCCAGCCGGCGTCCATCGTGTTTCTTCGCTCAGGAACTCGTCGGCTGCTCCCGGTGGGTTTGCCGCTTCGGTATTGCGCAGCATGTCGTCGTCCCATTCGTCGTCGTGCATGATGATAGGGACGTTCCAGCCAAACACCTCGCGGATGACGCCATCATCGTGGAGACGGCGCGCTACCTGGACACAGAGAGCGGCGAACAACGGCAGGACGATGTCGGCGTCGATGTCGTCCGGCTTCCCCTCCGTGATCGTGTTCAGCCAGGCATGTAGCGCCCGCGTCCCCTCCCGGTCATCGACATGTAGCGCCTGGACATACTGGCTACGCTTGTCTTCGATCCCATAGTAATCTTGCGGCCAGTAGGCCAAATTCCACCTGGCTTCACCCGATGCGCGAGCTTCCGGGCTCGCGTTCATGAGATGCGACCGCGTGTTGTACGCCAGGTAGACGGCGGGACGGTATGGGACCTTGTTATCATCGCGGTACAACGAGAGCGCATAGATATCCCGCGCCAACTCTGGCGCCCAGGAGCGGATGACTTGTGCGAATTTGGTGACGATGTAGTCTTCCAGGTCCATGCTGGCCATCTTCCCTCTCACCCTAAACGTCCGATGTCGTATCGGAGCGGTAGATCCGCAATGCCGCGCGCAGGCGCTCGTTCGGCTCCGGCGGATTGAGGACTACCTCGGCGAAGCGATGGGAGTCGCGCTCACTCAAGACAATCACCCCATGCTCACGGATTGTGCGTTCAGCCTCTTCCAGAGCGTTGATCAGGACGAAATCGCTGAGCGACTGCCCCCGAATCGCCGCTGCTTGCCGTAGGAGCGCCCTTGTCTCAGGGGTCATGCGCACCTCAAGCCGGACGCGCCGGGCAGTTGCCCGCCTCCATCTCAGTGTAACCGCCGCTGATGGTATCGTTGTGTTAGACGCATCCATGCCGAAGGTCGTCCTCCTCAGATCGGGATAGAGTTGATGTAGGCTCAAACAGGAGAGTAAGTCATGCGCAAACTATCAGCGCCCGAAGTGATCCTGGAAGTACTCTTAGCGGGGGCTATCAGCGAGGATCAGGCCAGGCACTACCTGGCCAACTACCGCTACTACGAGCGACAACGGTCGGACCTTGAACGAAACCATGCCGGTCGGTGGGCTGCTTCACTCAACGGACAAATTTATCTGGCGGATAGCCTCATCCAGGCGCAACAAGAGATCGAGCACTTGCCTCATACCAGGACGGCATATATCGAACAAGTAAAGGCAACGTAGTGCCGGCAGCCAGGATAGGACCGAAAAGGGAAATCCTTGTGGCGGTCAAAATTAATGAAACGCATGAAGCGACGAAGGTTAAGGGTGCACGACGGGCAAGGGCCTGGGCGCATGGATGAGAGCGGGATCGACGATCTCGACCGCGCTAACGATGGGAGGACTTTGATAGAGCGGCCGGAAGCGAATGATGATGCGCCCGGCGCGATCGGCCGGGGCGATGAATTCCTCCACCACCGCTTTAGCGGGAGCGCCGGCCGCGGCAATGATGTCGAAGTCGGTCAGGACCGGCTTGTCGCCGATGGAGACGTCGAAGTGGCGCAGGCCGCGCCGGCGTACCAGCAGCTCGGCGAAGTGCAGGCGCACGCCGTAGAGGGCGCCGGGCTTCAGGTCGGGGAAGGTATAGTCCCAACCAATCGGGCTATAGCGGGCGCTCTGATAGACCGCCTCGGGCGCGAAGCCTCGCGCCGCACCGCCGGACGATGGGAGTTCGACCGTCGAGGTCACGGCGAGGTCGCGCCCTCCGTCGGCATAGCTGTCCGGCATGAACCGTCCCGCCCCGCCGCCGCCGGCGTCGATGGCGTAATAGACCGGCGGCCGCGGCGGGGTGACCGCGCCACGAGTCGGGACTCCGCTCCAGACGAACGTGACGGTGGCGCGCGAGGGCAGCGTGTAGGTGAACGACGCGGCGCCCCAACGCACTTTGACCGTACGGGCCGCTAGCGCGCCGTTGTACACCAGCAGCACCTTGGAGCCGTCGGGGTTCTTGAAGGCAACGTCTTGCACGGTGCGCGAGGTGTACTTGGCGTAGCCGAAGCTGTTGGAGTCGATGCGGTAGGCGCCCGGATGGACGAAGCGGCTGACGTGGCCCAGCTGATAGTAGTCGCGGGTGTAGGACACCATGCCCGTGGCGCGATCGAGCGTGACCAGACCGATGCAGGTGGCGCATCCGCCCCCGTAGCTAGGTCCATCGTGCGTGTCGAGGGCCAGGTTCCACAGCACGACCGTCCGGGCCCAGTTGCGCATCGCGTTGATCACGACCTCGGCGGGCGGGCGGCCCGCGGGCAGCGCGTCGGAACACTCGGCCTCGTAGATATCCTTGCGCGGGTGGGCCAGGTGCAACTCCGTCATGGCGTCGGGAGGACCATTATAGCAGTGGTATGAGATGCCGTCGATGTCGGCCGCGACCGCCGGGTCCTTCAAGATATCGGACGGGTAGCCGCTGCTGACGACGCCGCCGCCCCAATCCCAGTCGTAGGCCAGGATCTTGGGGTGCAGGTGCGCCGCGCGCAAGGCCGGGGCGAGGTAGCGCCTGATGAAGGTGGCTTCCTCTTTAGACGTGAGGACCATGCCGGGGTAGGCCGGGACGGCGAAGCCGGGCTCGTTCTGCGGCGTGACCGCGTAGATGGACAGGCCATGCGCCTGATAGGCCTCGATAAACCGCACGAAGTAGCGCGCCAGGGGGGCGTACGAGGCGGGCAGAAGCGGGCCCAGGTTATGGTTGTCGGTCATCAACCCGTTGGCCTTCATCCAGCCCGGCGGGCTCCACGGGGTCGCCATCATCTTGAGAGCGGGGTTGAGCCGCAGGGCTTGCTGGAGAGCGGGGATGATGTAGGCGGTGTCGTGCGCGATGGAGAAGCGCCGCAGGTAGGGATCGGTCTGGCCGGCGGGGAGATCGTCGTAGGAGTAGGGCCGCTCATCGTGCGTGAAGTCGGAGGCGCCGATGGGCTGGCGCAAGAAGCTCAGCCCAATCCCGGCCCGGGGGTCGAAGAGATGGCGCATCACGGCGTCGCGCGTCGCGGGGGGCATCTGGGTGTCGATGAGCCACGCCGAGGTGTCGGTCATCGAGCCCCCGAAGCCATCGATGCGCTGGTAGGTGTGGCGCTCGTCGACCGAAATGGTCAGCGGATTGTAGGGTCCGTCGTGCCCAAAGCTAAGGGGATGCTGGGGCGTTAGTCCGTTGCGCCCGTCGTCGGTCGTCAGCCAGACCGCGACCTTGCCGCGCGCTGAGGCGGCGGATACGGCGGATACGGCGGATAGCGCATGGTTGGGCGCGGGAGCGCCTATCGTCGCCGGCCGGAAGGCCGCCAGGACCGCTGTCGCGACCATCAGGACCACGAGTGTTGTACAGAAGGAACCCCTCGACCGTATCAAACCGCAACCTCCGCTCTATCTACTCTATCGACCTACTCTATCGACCTACTCTATCTGGCGCACTGTCCACGCATACTATCATACCTGGACGGTGGCAGTGCGGCCTACGGAGTGTTGGTCGTCTGTATCGCTGGTTGCGACAAATTGTAGGCGCGCGGAAGTCCTGGGAGCGCGGGCATCTTGCCCGTATGATGGATCCATAGGATTGGACAGCAGAGGAGGACAGGGAGGCCACGTCTCATCAAGGGGAGTATCACAAAAGAGTCGGTGGGAGGGGGCGTGGCCATGGCCGCGCCTTGCTGATGAAGGCGTCGTTGCCGCCGTGGTTGGTGCGCTGGAAGGCATGCGCGGTCACCGGGAAGTCGAGCGAGTTGGTGTAGCCCGCGACATAGGCGCTGCCGCTGTTGTCCACCGCGATGCTCGTCGCCACGTCGGCGGCGCTGCCGCCCAGGTAGGTGCTGTACAGGATGTTCTCGCCGCTGGGGCTGACCTTGGCCACAAAGGCGTCGGGGCACGGGTTGGTCGAACCGACGGGACAGTTGGTGGGCACGCGGTTGAGCTGCATCATGCGCGTGTCGGTGATGATCGTGGCATAGGTGTAGCCCGTGATATAGGCGGCGCCCGAGCGATCCAGGGCGATGCCGGTGATGCTGTCGTTGACGCCGAAGAAGGTCGAGTAGCTAAGCACGGGGTCGATCACCAGGGGCCGCGCCTGGTCGTAGCGTCCCAGCGCAAACCCGAAGGTGTGGGCGTCCGATAAGGCGTAGCGCACGGCGACCGGCAGGCGCCGGCCGCTCGCCGTCGGCTGATAGGCGACGGGGCGCGCCCAGCGGACCACGCCGCCGCCGATAACGTCCAGGATCAGGTCGCCGTTGGACGCCACGCGCATGGACCGCGTCCCGCTCACTCGCTGGCGGATAATGCCTGCATCGGCGCGCGGCGCCAGGCGGAAGTCGTACTCCAGTTGCCCCTGCGTGCCGTAGTAGCGCAGGCCCACGCCGGGGTAGCCCCTGGTATACAGCACCTGCGCGTAGGTCGGGATACCGCGCCGCCAGGCGCTCCCGTCGGCGCCACTGAGATAGCTGACCGTGCCCGCTTGCCGGTCCTGACCGACGACCCGCGGATCGGGGCTAGAGCCCAGCAGGTGGAAGCGCAAGAGCGCCATGTGATCCGCGCCAATGCGCCCCTGCCCGGGCGACCGCCGCATGGATAGGGAGCCCAGCGTCAGGACGGCGTCGCGCGGTCAGATACACGCCGTAGCCGCCGCCGTGCGCCTGGAAGCGCACCCCGTCCTCGCCGCGCCCGCCCACGGCCTCGAAGCCCAGCGGCAAGCTGCTGATGCGCGTGCGCACGGACGCCACGCGGCTGGCCGGGGAGACCGCTGCCTGCGCGACCGCGACGCCCCCGCCGCTTGCGCCGGTCGATAGCGCCCGCGGCAGGCCTGCGCCCAGCCAGGTCGGCGCTCCATACAACCCGATACAGAACATGATACAACCGGTGACGCTCAACGCCACCCGATAGCCCCTTCGTCGTAGACCAGTCATCGCGCACCCTTTCACAGCACTACTCCCATACAACAGACAACGGACAGCGGCCACACTCTCCGCACGCATGGTTAGGTAGACAACCGGCGAAACGACAATAGGACTTTTGGAGCACCCCTCACCCCCCAACCCGTGGCTGACTAGCCCCTCGGCCCTACCCGCGGGCCGACGGTCTAGCGCGCCTCTCCCGTGCGACGGGCGAGGGGGAGCACTGGCGCCCTTCGTCTCCCCTCTCCCGCGGCCGGGAGAGCCGGTTGGGCTGTCGGCTCCGCGGAGCCGAGAGACCAATCCGCATGGGTCGGGGGTGAGGGGCGGAGGGGCGCCCTGGCAGATCGTTGAAACAGAGCCGTGTGCTATGATTAGTAGTGCGGTCTGGCTCTTGGTCTGACCTTTTTCTCCGTGTCTTTCGACAATTAGTCGTTGCTCCCATCGTCACCGGCATCACAGGCCGGCAATCAAGGGCCAAAAGCTAATGACTAACTACTAATTACTAACGACGTAGGATAACCATGTCTCTTGCCGTCCTCGCGCCCGAGCACGCCGGCCCTGCCTACGGGGAGGTGGCCCACGTCGTGCCCGGTTCGGCCGCCGCCCGTGCCGATCTCGCCCCCGGCGACCGCCTGCTCGCGGTCAACGGCCGCCGCCTGCGCGACATCATCGACTTCCGTTTCTATACCGCCGACGACACGCTCGACCTGCGCGTGCAGCGCGGCCAGGACGCGCGCTCGGTTCGCCTCGTCCACAGCCCCGAACGCCCGCTCGGCATCGAGCTGCGCGGCGACGGGCTCGACGCGATCACCGAGTGCAACAACCACTGCCCCTTCTGCTTCGTCACGCAGCTGCCCCAGGGCATGCGCCGCACGCTGCACATCAAGGACGACGACTACCGCTACTCGTTCCTCTTCGCCAACTTCGTCACGCTGACCAACCTGACGCCCGAGGACTGGGCGCGCATCGAAGAGCAACACCTCAGCCCGCTCTACGTCTCCGTGCATAGCACCGACGTTGGGATGCGCCGCAGGCTGCTGGGCAACCGCTTCGCCGAGGACCCGCTGGAGCAGATCGACCGCCTGGCCCGTCTGGGCGTCACCGTGCACACTCAGCTCGTCACCTGCCCCGAGATCAACGACGGCGCGTTCCTCGAGCGCAGCATCGACGACCTGCTGGCGCGCTATCCGCACGTGCAGACGATCGCCGCCGTGCCCGTGGGATTGACCCGCGTCCGCACCGAGCGCACGATGTCGCGCGGCATGCCCCTGCGCAAGTTCCGGCCCGAGGAGGCCGCGCGCGTGCTGGAGCAGGTCGAGGCGGCGCAAGAACGCGCGCGCGCGCGCCACGGGCTGCCCATCGTCTACGCCGCCGACGAGTTCTACCTGGTGGCCGGGCGCGAGGTACCCGCGGCCGGGGAGTACGACGACTGGTCGCAGTTGGAGAACGGCGTTGGCCTGGTGCGCCAGCTGCTAGATGATTGGCAGGCGCTGCGCCAGTTGCTGCCCGCGACGCTGCCACGGCCCCGCCACCTCAGCATGGCCTGCGGCACGTTGATCGCGCCGGTGCTGGAGCGGATCGTCGCCGCCATGAACGGCATCGGCAACCTGCGCGTGGACCTGCACGTGGTGCGCAACCGGCTATTTGGCGACGAGGTGACCTGCTCCGGCCTGCTGGTGGGGCGCGACCTGCTGGACGCGCTGCACGGCCGGGAGCTCGGCGATACGCTGGTGCTGCCGCGCGATATGTTCGACCACGGCGGCACGCTGACGCTGGACGATATGACGCTGGACGAGTTGCGGGAAGGCACGGGCCGCCCTATCCATACGGTCAAGCGGGTGACGGAGCTTCGGGAGGTGCTCGTCGCATGAGCAAGCCTATTGTGGCCGTGGTGGGCCGCCCCAACGTGGGCAAATCGACCCTGTTCAATCGGCTGATCGGCGCGCCGGTCGCCATCATCGAGGACCAGCCCGGCACCACGCGCGACCGCCTCTACGGCGATACGGACTGGAACGGCCGCGAGTTCATTGTCGTCGACACGGGCGGCCTCAGCCCCGGCGAGGACGAGACGATGGCGCGCGCCATCCGTGACCAGGCCGAGATCGCGATGCAAGAGGCCGATGTGATCGCCTTCCTGGTCGACGCCAAGGCCGGCCTGACCGCCGACGACATGGCCGTGGCCGAGTTGCTGCGCCGCACCCACAAACCTGTCGTGCTGGTCGCCAATAAGGGCGAGAGCGAGCGCCGCCGCCTGGCCGCCAACGAGTTCTACGAGTTGGGTCTGGGCGAGCCCATCGCCGTCTCGGCCATCCAGGGTATCGGCACCGGCGACATGCTCGACCGGGTGGTCGAGCTGCTGCCGCCCGCCGGGGAGGAGGTCGAGGACGAGGACGTGGCGCTGCGCCTGGCCATCGTGGGCCGCCCCAACGTGGGCAAGTCATCGCTGCTCAACGCGCTGCTGGGCTTCGAGCGCGTGCTGGTCTCTAACATCCCCGGCACCACGCGCGACTCCACCGACACGGTCCTGCTGCACGAGGACCAGCGCATCATGCTGATCGACACGGCCGGCGTGCGCCGGCGCGGGCATGTCACGGGCTCGATCGAGAAGTATAGCGTGCTGCGCGCCGTGCGCGCCATCTCGCGCTGCGACGTGGCCCTGTTGATTATCGACGCCACCGAGCCGCTGACGGCGCAGGACCAGCACATCGCGGGCTACGTGCAGGAGGCCCAGAAGGGCATGATCGTGGTGGTCAACAAGTGGGACCTGATCGAGAAGAACGCCGAGACCATGAACGACTACACCGAGCGCGTGCGCCGCGAGCTCAACTTCATGTCCTACGTCCCGGTGCTGTTTGTCTCGGCCAAGACCAAGCAGCGCGTGCACAAGATCGTGGACGCGGCGCTGCTGATCGGGGAGCAACGCAAGCGACATGTGCCGACCGCGCAGCTCAACGAGGCGGTGCAGCAGGCGTTACGCGACCACCCGCCGCTCTCGAGCAAAGGGAAGTTGCTCAAGATCAAGTACGTGACGCAAGCCGGGACCGACCCGCCGACATTCGTGTTCTTCGTCAACGACGCGGACCTGGTGCACTTTACCTATCGCCGCTTCCTGGAGAACCAACTGCGCGCAAAGTTTGGCTTCGAGGGTACCACGCTCAACCTGGTCTTCCGCAGCAGCGAGCGGACCGAGCAGCGCAAAGCCATCCAGAGGAAAGAGGAGCCCCCGCCGCGCCGCTTGCGGGCGTAACGGGGCCTGCGACTTTAGTCCCTAGGAGTGGGCAGGAATAAGAGAGTTGCGCAGTACTACGTTGCGGCGCGTGCGCGAGGCGCTGGACGCGGGGCAGGTGGACGATGCGCGGGCCTTCCTGCTGGTCAACTTCATCGCGACCTATCTGCCGTTGAGCGACGAGGAGCGGGAGGATCTGCGGGTACAATTGGAACAGAGAGGAGACTCGACGATGGAAGCGACAGAACTAACGTGGGCGGAGCGAGTGGAACAGCGAGGAAGCCTGCTGGGGATGCGCGAGGCGATCCGGCAGATGCTGCGGGTTCGACTCGGCTCCGTATCGCCCGAACTGGAGTCCGCGCTTGCCGGCATGACGCGGGAAGAGGAGTTGACCACGTTCATCGAGCGCGCCGCCGTGGCGCGCAGCGAGGCCGAACTGCTCACACTGGCGCCGTGAGCCGGGTGGGTCGCCGCCTCATAGAGAGGCGCGCTAGCAAATAATCCAGGCCAGCCGAGGGAGGTCATACAACGTCAATGCCGGCCAAAGCGCGATTTGGACTTACCAGGTAGACATCTTCGTAGGACACGGCTGATCGCCTTTCTGCGGGAGCCCTACAGTGGCGGCAGGTAGTGGTAGACGCCGGTGGCGGTGGTGACGTAGAGGGTGAGGCGCGGGTGGCTGACCAGGGTCAAGGAGGTGATATCGGCGGAGAGGCCGCTGAGGCCGTGACCGAAGGGCTGCCAGCGGTGGCCGGCGTCGAGGCTCTTGTAGACGCCGTCGGGGGTCGCGGCGTAGAGCACCGGCCCGCTGCGCGGGTCGAAGGAGAACGAGCCGATGTGGGCATCGCCCTGGGCCAATCCCGGCAGACCGCTGCTGCGCGCCTGCCACGGACCCGCCGCGTCGGCGGCGTATGCGCCAAGGCCCATCGTGCCCGCGAAGATTGCGTTGGCGCCGGGCGCGATGGCGATGGACATCATGCCCGCACCGCTCGTCGGCAGCCCCTCGTCGCGCGCGTGCCAGGTCGCTCCGCCGTCCTCGCTCACGACCACCAGGTGCGGTCCCGGATTGAGACCGGCCACGATCATGGTGGGACGTATCGATGGCCAGGCCAGTGAGACGACCGCCGCGGCCCCGGCGTTGTAGGCGAGGCTCCAGTGCTGCCCGTCGTCGTACGAGCGGTAGATGCCGCCGGCGCCGCCGGCCAGCAGCACTAACTGGCCGATGCCGTGGATGGCCAGCGTGTAGATCGCGTGCGAGGCCAGGCCCGCCGGCAGCCAGTGCAGGGCGCCGTCGGTCGAGCGGTAGAGCCCGGCGCCGGTAGCCGCTATCAGCGAGCGATCGGGCAGGAAGGTCAGCGACCAGACCTCTTGCGCCCCTCCTGTGAGGCCGGTCGAAGCCGCGACCCAGTGCGCCCCGCCATCGGTCGAGCGATAGACGCCGTTTTCCGTCCCTTCAAACAAGCGGGTGGGGTCGGTCCCGTCGACCGCCAGCGTGTGCGCCAGCACGGCCGGCCCCAGCGGTTGCCAATCGCCGCTGATCGCCCCGCCGACCGGCACGCCCACACCGGGCGGCGCCGCTGCCGTGCCATGCGACGCCGCGGCAAAAGCGAAGAGCGTGGCGGCCATGACCGTGCCCGTGCGCACCGCGACGCGCGCTTGCCAGTGCCCGCTCCCCGCGGCCAGTGTCGCGCGTGCGCGGTAATGGCCCGCGCCGAGCGCCGCCATCGTCAGCATCGTCTGCGCCCCGCCGGTCGTCGCGGTTGTCGCGGTTGTCGCGGTCGTCGTGGTTGTCGCGGTTGTCGCGGTTGTCGCGGTTGTCGCGGTTGTCGCGGTTGTCGCGGTTGTCGCGGTTGTATCAGTCGTACGTGGCTGCACGCCCACGGTCACGGTGGCGCCGTCGAGCGGCTTGCCGGCGGCGTCGCGCAGCCAGACGTCGAACGTGTTAGGCCCGGCATGATTGGGGCTGACGCGCAGGGAGACCGTGAGTCCGTCGGCATGCGCGCTGGCAATGGGGCTGGAGGCGCGCGATCCGACCCCGGCCGGCGCCGGCCCGGCCACGGATGCGATGCTGGCCGTGGCCAGCGTCCCACAGAGCAGCGCCAGGACGGCGAGGGCGGCATTGACGCCGATCAGCCTCTGCAGCTGGCCGAGCACATAGTCTGACTGGTACAGGACGCCGAGGTTGCGCCGCGCCCGCACCGACAGCCGGCCCAGGCGCGGCCGTAGCGTGAGCGCCCCGCGCGCGCTCAAAGCAGTGATGGCCAGCAGCAGGCCCACGCGCAGGACGGCCGCCGCGTGCGCGTCCCGGCCAAGCACGGGCATGATATGCGGCTGGTTGGCGTTCTCCCACCAGCCCGTGAACAACAGCGCCAGCGCGCTCAGCATCACGGCCGGCGTGAAGCGGTCGAGCAGGGTCAGCAGCATGGCGGCGCGACGCGAGCGCGGCGCCAGCGGGACGTAGGGGACCAGGGCCGCGGCGACGAGGATTGAGCCCCCCAACCAAACCGTGGCCGCGGACAGATGCAGGATCTCTACTAGCGTCGGGACCGGTCCCGTGCCCCAGGGCCCGGCAGCGACGGTCCCGATCAGGACGGCGCCGGCCAGCAGCGCGGTCACGCGCACCCAGTCATTGCGCCTCATGGCCGCGGGCGGCTGGCGCATCCCGCCCATGCCGCCCATGCCGCCGGCCACGATGCCGAGCGCCTGCCGCCGCGACTGCGCCGGCGCGGGCGCCTCGGTGGGGGTGATGGCCGTGGCCATGCCGGCCGGGACGGCGGCGGCGGGGATGCGCGTCCACTGCCCGATGGTCAGCAGCGCGATGAACAACAGCACCCACACGGCCACCGAGGCCTGCCCGTAGGGCGTGTCAAACAGGAAGCCGCGCAGGCGGTCCGCCGCGAACGGGACCCCGGCCTCGCGCAGGCGCATGACCACATCGGCGGCCAGCGTCACGATCAGCGTGACCACGCTCCAGTAGGAGACGAGGCCGCAGCGGCGGCGCGCCTGCTCCATCAGCGCCACGTCCTCGATGCGCTCGCGCCGCCGGTTGCGCAGCACGAGCAGGCACATGGTCAGCGCGCCGACCCACAGGGCCAGCGCAAGCACATGTATCCACCCGAGCAACGCCGCTAGTAAACCCACACGCACGATCCTCCTATTGTGTAGAGTATCGCACCGGTGGGAAAGTGCGCATGCGTTGTGCGCAGGCAGCCTAGCATTTCTCCAATAGCGCCTCGCGCTCGGACAGCGTGGCCAGCCTGGCCTTGCTCTTGATCAGCAGCAGCAGGTCGCGGCGGTTGCGCATCTCGCCGATGGCCACCGCGCCGACCAGTTGGTCGTGCAGGAAGAAGAGGCGCGTGTAGCTGCGCGCGGCCATGTCCGACTTGCTGATGGCGTCGACCTCGGGGCTGGTCTCGGGCGAGATGCCGACCACGCGCAGCTTGGAGTGGAACATGGTCGTGGTGTAGGTCGGCACGTCTTCGAACAGCTCGTCGGCGCCGGCCATGTTGCGCGCCGCTACGCGCCCCTGGCCCGAGGCGTTGTCCCAGGTGCCCATGCGCGCGTGGACGTTGGTGAAGGTGTCGTAGAACACAGCCACGTCGCCCGCGGCGTAGATACCGGGCACGTCGGTGCACAGCCTGGCGTCCGTGACCACGCCGCCGTCGAGCTTGAGGCCCGTCCCCTCCAGGAACTCGGTGTTCATGGCCAGGCCCAGGCCCAGGCCCACCATGTCGGCGGGGATGTCGCGGCCCTGATTGGTCGTCACGCCCGTCACCACGCCATCCTTGCCGTGCACCTCGGCGATCTCCTCGCCATGGACCACGTGGACGCCGTGGTCGGCCGCGATGGCGTCGACGACGCGCCCGCCCTCGGCGTCCAGGACGCGGCGCAGAAAGCGTGAGCCGCGCATCACCCAGGTCGTCTCCAGGCCGCGCGAACGGAAGGCCTCGGTCAGCTCGTAGGCGATGTAGCTGCCGCCGGTGGCCACGGCGGTCTTCGACTCCAGGATACGCTCCATGATGGCCTTGCTGTCGTCGAGGGTCTGGAAGTTGACGATGCCGTGCAGATGGCCGCCGGGGACGGGCAGCGGGTTGGGCCGGCCGCCGGTGGCGATCAGCAGCGCGTCGTAGGGAACCTCCTCGCCGCTGTGCGTGACCACGGTCCTGGCCTCGGGCAGCACCTTGGTGACGCGCGTCTCCAGGCGCAGGTCGATGCGGTTCTGCTCGTGCCGCTCGCGGTTGCGCATCAGCACCTTGGTCTCAGGCGTCTGCCCCTTGAGGTACGGCGGCAGGGCCACGCGGTTATAGAGGGGGTAGGGCTCGTCGGTGAACAGGGTGATCTGGCAGTTGGGGTCGGACTTGCGCAGCGTCTCGGCGCAGCCGGTGCCCGCGATGCCGTTGCCGACGATCACGTAGCGGCGCATTTCCACGGAACGTCTCCTTCACAGTTGTCAGTTGTCAGTTGCCGGTTGCCAGTTGTAGGTTGATGGCATTGGCAAAGGAGCATGACGTATTAATCAAGATAAGGGGCAAAGTACTACAGCCTGTATGCTACCGGAATAGTGCGTTTCGCCACTATGGCCACCCTGAACGGAGAATGAGGAGAGAGCGATGAAGACGCCGTGCGCCTGCGAGAGTCTACAGGAGATTCGGGCCGAGATTGATGGCATCGACCACGAGATCATCGTGACATTGGGCCGGCGCTTCGCATATGTGAAAGCGGCCGCCGCGTTCAAGACGGGCGAGACGAGCGTCCACGCCCCCGAGCGCGTCGCGGCGATGGTGGAGCAACGCCGCCGGTGGGCCGAGCAAGAGGGTCTCAGCCCCGACGTGATCGAGCGCATGTTCCGCGACCTCGTGGCCTACTTCACGGCCGCGGAACTCTCCCACTGGCAGGACGCTGATAACCGGACGTAGCACGTATACTATGACCATGGCTTCGAAGAGCGTGGATATATGTCTTCAGGAGTGACACGATGCCCGATGTCTTTGACAGAATCACCGTCAACCCACACCAATGTGGTGGCCGCCCTTGTATTCGAGGTATGCGCATCCGAGTGTCGGATATCCTCGACCTCTATGCGGCTGGGTTGACCAGCGATCAAATCCTCGCCGACATGCCCGATCTTGAGATGGACGATCTCAGGGCTGCCCTCGTTTATGCCGCGCGGAAGGTTGACCATCCCGTGTTAGTGGCGTGACGATCCGATACAGCTTTGCCGTGGGGGCGGCTCGCCATGCGCCAGGTATCGTTCGACGGATGCGCCTTCGACGGACGCGCCCCGCTCTGGTAGTCTTATCTATCACCTCCTGTCATCATAGTGCTGTTGTCTGCTCCCTGTCGTCCGTCCCCTTGATTGATCGAGGTCTCATGTATACGGAAGATCGCATCACCATCGCCGCGCCGCTACGGCGCGTCTACGAGCTGGCGGCCGACATCGAGCGCTGGCCCGAGCTCCTGCCCCACTACCGCTGGGTCACCGTGCTGCGCGACCTGCCCGACAGGGGCGCGTCGCGGCAGCGCCTGGTCGAGATGGCCGCTACGCGCGACGGCTTCCCCGTCACGTGGGTCTCTATCCAGGAGCTGGACCCGCGACAGCACGAGGTTCGCTACCAGCATGTGCGCGGCGTCACGCGCGGCATGGACGTGATCTGGGCGTTGACGTCGTCGCTGGATACAGGCGGCACGGAGGGCACGACGGTCCGACTGATCCACCTGTTCGATCCGCCGTGGCCGCGCCCGTTCGGGCCGCTGATCGCGCGCTACATCGTCGGCGGGCTGTTCGTCCACGACATCGCTACCAAAACGCTGCGCCGCATCAAGGACCTGGCCGAAGCCGGGGCCGAGACTGAGGCCGGGGGCGTGGACGAGCAGGCCGCCACGCCAGCGCGTTCCGTGCCAGCCGCCGCGGGTATGGCGCGGTGAAGCCGCCTCACGAGCGCCGCGTCGTCATCACGGGCCTCGGCGTCATCAGCGCGATCGGCGTCGGCAAGGACGCCCTGTGGCAGGGAGTGCTGGAGGGCCGGCGCGGCGTACGCCGTATCACGCGCTTCGACCCCGCCCCCTTCTCGTCGCGGATCGCGGCCGAGGTCGACGACGGCGCGTTCGATCCTCTCGACTATATGGACGCCAAGCGCGCGCGCCGGCTCGACCGCTTCTCTCAGTTCGCCCTGGTCGCGTCGCGCATGGCCGTCGACGATGCGCGGCTGGACCTCGAGCGCGAGGATCGCGGGCGCGTGGGCGTCTTCCTGGGCTCGGCGCTTGGCGGCGTGGCCTACGCCGAGGAGCAGCACGCCGACTACGTGGCCCATGGATTGCGCGCCGTCAGCCCCATGCTGGCCCTGGCCGTCTTCGGCGGCGCCGCCGGCGCCAACATCGCCATGGACCTCGGCGCCTCCGGTCCCAGCATCGCCAACGCCAACAGCTGCGCCTCCGGGACCATCGCCGTGGGTGAGGCCTTCCGCGCCGTGGCGCGCGGGGATGCCGACATCGTCGTCGCGGGTGCTGCCGACGCGCCGCTGAGCACGCTCACCTTCGGCGCGTTCGCCATTATCAGGGCGCTCTCCACGCGCAACGACGACCCCGCCGCCGCGTCGCGCCCGTTCGACCGCGACCGCGACGGCTTCGTGATGGCCGAGGGCGCGGGCGTGCTGGTGCTGGAGGAGCTTGGCCACGCCGTACGTCGCGACGCGCCGATCTACGGCGAGGTGCTCGGCTTCGGCGCGACCAACGACGCCTACCACATGACGGCGCCGCGACCCGGCGGCGTCCAGGCGGCGCGCGCGGCTACCCTCGCGCTCGACGATGCGGGTCTCCTGCCGGCGGACATCGACTATATCGCCGCGCATGCCAGCGCCACCGCGCTCGGCGATACGGCCGAGGTCGAGGCCATCACGCGGGTCTTCGGCGAGCATGCCCGCCGCATCCCGGTCAGCGCCACCAAGGGCATGCACGGGCATGCCCTCGGCGCCACCGGCGCCATCGAACTGGTCATCACCGCCCTCGCACTGAAGCACGAGGTACTGCCGGCGACGGTCAACCTGTGCCATCCCGATCCGGAGAGCGACCTCGCCTACGTGCGCGACTGGCCGCTGCCGTACCGCGCCACTCACGTCCTCAAGACCTCGTTTGGCTTCGGCGGGATCAACGCGGCGCTGGCGTTGGGGCGCTACGAGTAGGCAGTAGTTCATTTTCCTTCGCATAGCATCGAGAGGCTTTGAGAGATATTTCGGTCCTCTTTCAACACCACGACTAGTCTCGTGCCCTTTGTTCGCCGCTGACGGGCCCTTTTAGGCCCTTACACAAGCAATTTGATTGACTTGAACCGCTGGCGAAGGAGCTTTATTGCGGTTTGGCTGAACGGATTTTGCAATAACACTAGCGTCTGTACATTCGATAGATACGGCGACTCAATGATGGACATAGCGCCTGCATCACCAATACCATTTTGCATGAGAGACAGGCGGCGTACATCTGTGAGATGGGGAGATGCGACAAGAGCCGTGACACCGGCATCCCCAATCTTGTTCGTGTCAAGTTGAAGCGTGCAGACGCCCAAGAGACCAGAAGCGGCGGCGAACTCCTCGATCGCCGTGGGGTCCAGATCGTTTGCCCGCAGCCGTAGCTCGCGTAGCGCGCGGACATGTGGAGAATGAGCTAAGGCGCGTAGGCCTTCGGCTCCGATCATGTTGTCGTTCAGGTTCAGGGCGCGGAGTTGTTGCGCATAGGGCGACGCAGTGAGGGCTTGTATCCCCGCAGGGCCAATCCCATTTTCGGACAGGTCCAGCCGCGTCACCCGCGCCATGCCCGCGCAACCCATCAGTATCGCCGTCCCCTCGTCCCTTAGGTCCGCCGCAACCAAGGATAAGCTGGTCAGAGCGGGTAAGCGGAGGGATTGCACAAAGGCACGCGCACCATCGATCCCTAGCCGCGCGTCCTCCAGTACCAGTGTCTCCAGGAGTGCAAGGTGCGGTGAGGAAGCGAGTTGTTCATAGGGGAGCTCTCGATACGGATACAACACGTCCCCGAGGAAGAGGTGGCGCAAGCTCGCGCTGTGAAGTGTTGCGAGCAGGTTGTCAAGTGCATGGGAGATATCATTGCCGCGCAGGTCCAGGTTGGCCAAGCGCCTCATTCGCGGCAAGGCCATCAACGTGTGAACATGATCATCATTCAGGCCATTGTGGGCCAGAGTCAGCTTGCACAGATTAGAGAGGTGCGGGCTGAGGGCGAGCGCATCGATAGCTTGGCCAATCCGTGCATTTCGCCCGTTGTTCGACAGATCTAGCGCCCTGAGCCGTGCCGTGGATGGTCTGGATGCCAGATGTGTGATGGCACTGGCCGTCACGCTTGTTGCCCCGAGCGATAGGGCGCGCAGGTTATCGAGATGACGGGAGGTAAGCAGTTCCAGTGCGCCCACATCCGTTAACGGGTTGCGGCTCATGTTAAGTGAGCTAAGCGTCGCGAGGGACGGCGCATCGGCGAGGGCTGCGGCTCCAACCGGCCCGACATCATTACTCGATAGATCGAGGCCGGCCAGGGACTCCCAGGGCGCTGCCGCGATGGCGCGTGCGCTGGCGTCACGCGCACTGTTGCCCGCTAGGTTGAGCGCCTCAAGGCGATGAACGGCCGGCGATGAGACAAACTGTTCGACGGCTGCGACGTCCCACCCGTGTTCGCTGACGTCGAGAGCCACGCTAGATAGCGTCGTGAGCGACACGAGCCACGCCACAATCTGGCTTGGTGTCCGATGATCTGATGGCGGCGTTATCCATTGTCGGCCTTCGGCTACGTCCACGTTCGGTCCATCCTTCCGCCGCCATGTCCGGGCGTCACTCCCGCTCTTGCAATGCCTCTCCCGCGTCAGCCAGCGCCGCCAATCCTGTTGCCGTATCCGGCAAGCCGTTGTCTCGAAGGATCCGTCGCATCACATCGTAATCGGGTAGGGGGTGCTGCGGCTTGATCTCCAACGCGCGCGCCAGAGAGCGCAGCACGGCGAGCTGCTGGTCATTCAGGCGTGGCTGCAGCCTGGATTTGCCATCCTGACCCGGCATGACGCAGATGGGCAGGAGATGTCGCGCCGCCTGGACCGTGGAGCGATAACTGTACCAGGCTACGTCGTCACCGGGCGCCGGCCAGACCGCACTGTTCGCCGCTGTCGCGACCGCCTGGCGCTGCAACGCGGTCCACTCATCGGAGTTGGGGACCCTTCGTACGCCATCTTGACGACGCGGGAACAGCAACTCGATCAGCATGCCGATGACAGGCTCGGCGTACCAAGGACGGTCAGCTTGTTGAAGCGTTCCGATAAGCAGTGGCACCGTCCGAGGGGCTGCTCGTGGCCCTAGAGCAAAGAGCGCGTCCTCGTAGTCCGGGGAGAGGAACACCTCCTTGAGGAGATTGTCCAGGGACGTGAATCTAGTGGGCGCGGCGACCGTCGCCACAAGATAATCGATAACATCGTCCGGTGTTTTCTCACGCATGAAGGATGCGGTGGCATACGCCGCAGCTAGCCGGACGATAGCGGGGCGATCGGAGCGGGCAAGCGCGACACAGGCGTCATGATGCGCAGGGTCCGTTGTTTGCAGTGCAGATAGGCACATGACCATCGCTGCCAGCATCCGTGGGTCCTGTTCACTTAGGAGGTAATTGTAGAGCAGAGGTGCGATCGGCGGAGAGCCATCACCGAACACTTTGAGCAGCCCAAGAATCTTGAGGCCGAGCGTACGGTCGCCTTGTTGCGTCAGATCAAGCAAGGCGGCCGCGGACGAGGTCACACTATCGCATGCGCCTTGCAGCATGAGCCGAAAGCGCGCGTTGTATGCGCGCTCATCGTCCGCTGCATCCTCGCGGTCCGGCTGGTTTTTGTACCCATGGCAGTCCCAGGCGAACATCCTCAACAAGAAGAGGATACGATCGCGCTCGAGGACGCGGGGGTTAAGGATCAAGTCGGTCAGGAACGACACGGCGATGGCCGTTGCCGAGTAGATGCTGCCTTGATGGTGCAAGGTTCCGGACAACTCCTCCTCGGCTTGGTGGCGGACAGTCGCATCCTCCGACGTCAGGTTGCGCAGCGCGATAGGGATGTTGTCGGCCCTCCCATAAGCATGTCCCAGCGCATGCCAGTCAATCTCACCTAACCCCTCAAGCATGACGCGCCCCCATGTCATAGCCGCTTAGTATCGCACCCGCTGCCGACTGCCCACTGCCCACTGCCCACTGCCTACCCGCCGTGTTCCCGCATATAGCGCAGCGCCACCGCGTCGATCACGTCCCCGTCCAGCGTCGTGGCGGTGACGCGCTCCTCCAGGTTAGCGCGCGAGGCATAGGCGCGCAGCGCCCTGCGCGTGGCGGTGTCGAAGACGCCGCTGGGTGGGGTGACGGCGTAGTCGCCGGAGCGCGCCAGCATTCCTTGCAGTTCGCGGGCGAGGCCGGCGTCGATGGATGTGAGGTCGCGCTGCCCGGCGGGTGGGAAATAGAGCGTATAGAGGTCGTGGATGCGCTGTAGCTCCGCGATTGGCGAGGGATGGTCGTCCACGCGCAGGTCGAGGTAGCGGTCGTTGTGACCGCCGTAGCCGCCCCCGTCGCGCACCACCAGCAGCGCCGCGGCCTGCATACCGCGACTATCGCCGCCGGTCGCCTGCCCCGCCGCCAGCGCACCGAGCAGGCGAACGCTTAACGGCCCTGTTGCCTGTTCGAACGTCTCGGCCAGCGCTGTGACCGTGGCCTCGCTCACCAGGATGTTGCCCTGCGCGGCGTACCCGTCGCCCGCGTACCCGCCCGCCCAGAAGGAGCAGCCCGACCCGGTGTAGGTCGCGGCGCGGCCCCGCGCGTCGACGACGCCGACCTGGCGATCCGCCGCCTGAGGGTCAGCCGCGGTCAGGCGGTCGAGCACCTCTCGTGGGCTCAAGCCCTCGGCAAGGAGGCGCAGCCCCTCCGGGCCATACGCGGTGTTGGCCAGCGATTGTGTCGCCACCGCGCCAATGCCCGCACGGGCCCATGGCACGACAGCGCCGACGGCGATAAACTTGCTTTGGACGGCCACGCCTAACTCGCCGGTGGCCCGATCACAGGCCACGATCGAGTAGGTCGCGACAAGCGGTGGCATAATGACTCCTTACAACTCCTTGTATAGCCGTATAGCTCCCAGACCTTGTCCGTCCGACGCGGTGAAGGGGCAGCGGTGTGTGTAGTGTAGCATCTTGGGTGTGGAGGCGGTGATGCGTAAGAGCAGGCACGAGCACGAGCGTCCGTGTGTCCGTTCGGCAGCGACGAATGGGGTGTGTCAGCCAGCACGGCAAAGGCGGCGGCGGTACGGCAAAGGTTCTATCTCCATTGCGCTCGTCTATGCCATGCTGGCCAGTATCGCTGTCGCGAGGACAGCGCCTCGTGCCCCCACGTCGCGGACAGCTACCGGGTTGCCAACCAGGTCGAATATCACGGTCTATGCATTCTCGCTTGCACGGCCGTCGTGGAGATACATCTGGGAGCGCCACGCGCCCCCAGGACGAGAATGCACAGGCTACGGGGCGACCATCAGGTCTGGCCCTGTGATCTTGCCGCTGCGCACGGTGCGCGTGGGAGCCGGACCCGTCGCCGTGGTGGACGATGCGGCCACCGGTCATCTGTTTGTCGCCGCCGCCGGCGCCCGACGGGTGGACATGCTCGACGCTCGCTCGGGGACGGCGCTGCATGCGACGATCGTTCCCGGCAGCCCTATTCTCCTCGCCGCCGACGGCGCGAGCGGCCACGTCTTTGCCCTCTTATCGAGCGGCGTGCCCGACCGGGTGAGCATGCTGGACGCGCGGACTGGCCTGTTGCTGCGTACCGTCCCGGTGGGCCAGCGTCCCTTCGGCATCGCGCTCGACGTGCCCGACGGGCGCGCCTTTGTGACCGGCTTCGACGACGCTGTGCTCAGCGTGCTGGACACGCAGAGCGGCGCCGTGCTGCGCACGATCCCGCTGTATCAGGCCCACGCCACCGTCGTCGCGGCCGACGGGCGCGCCGGGCGGGTCTTCGTGGCCACCACGGGCGGCCTTGACGTGCTGGACGCGCGGCGCGGGACGGTGGTGGCCACGACACGGCTTTCGCCCAGCGCGCTGGCCGTCGACGAGACGGCCGGGCGCGTCTACGGCGCCGTCGGGAGCGGCGTGGTCGTGCTGGACGCGCGGCGGGGGGCGCCGCTGCGCGAGGTTGCCGTGCCCGGCGCGCCCAGCGCGCTGGCCCTCGACGCGGCCGCCGGTCGCCTTGTCGCAGGCGGCACGGACGCGGTGAGCGTGCTAGATGCACATAACGACTTAGTCCAGCACATCGTCCATGGAGGAGGAGAGACCATCGCGCTGGCGGTCGACCATCTCACTGGCCAGGCTGTCGTCGTCACGGCTGGCCCGCTCGATGGGCCAGTACAAGGGCAGGGAGGATCGCGTGGCAACAAGCAGGGGAGCGGCTACCTGAGCGTGCTCGACCTCGCCACCGGGGCACTCCGCGCCTCCATACCCGTCGGCAGGACGCCGGCCGCCGTTGCCGTGGACGAGCGGACGGGCCACGTGTTCGTCGCCAACCTGGACGACGACACCGTGAGCGTGCTGGCCCTCCATCCCTGACGACCATCCCCGTGCGAACTATACCGTGGCTAGTACAGCTTGGCGTAGATAAGTTTGCGTTCCGGCGGCAGCCTGCGACTGAAGTCGCATGGCAAACCACGGACACTGAAGTGTCTTGGCAGCGCACATGCATTGCCAAGACACTTAAGTCAACCTGTACTAGTGTTAGACGAGTGAGGCATGGCATCGACATGATCTTCTTTAATGGGCTGGTGGTGCTTTTCCTGGTCATGGGCTCGGTGCTCGAGGCCCGGTTGTTCGCCTTCGGCAGCGTGCAGTAGTCGCGGGATGCCCTCGGCCTCTGGCCCTGGATTCTTGTGCCCGTGTGGTCGCTTGGAACGCTTGCGCTGACGGTGCAGAGACGCTTCTTTGGCGTGGCGGTCTATCTTGCCGTGATGCTCATCGGTGGATTGCTCGTCTGGGACGCTCTCGACCTGTTCGCGCCATTCGCCACTCAGATACTGGTTGTGGTCAATGTCGCTGCTATCTACGCTGATTGGCGCTTTGTCATACGCGGGCAAGACCCGCGGTCCGAGCCTATCGACAGGGCAATCCCGGCGTCTATCCGTCTTGCCCGCGCTGTCTCCCTGGCCGTGGTGGTCGCGGTCGCCGGCGTCATGAGCGTGATTGCCCTGTTTTATATGCTCCTGGCCTGGAGCACGGACTCGGCGGTCGAGCAGGCGCGCGCGAATGGAGCGGACATGGAGGCGCTAATCAAGCAGGACCTGCCGATAGGATCGAGCGTGGCGCGGGCGCACACATTTATGCGCTCACAAGACGCGCTCGGGTACATACAGTCCCACGGCTTCGACCCCTCGTCCATCGAGGCGTCGTTCAAGTTGCAAAGAGTCCGCGCCTACGACCAGAACAATCCCAATTCACAGTCGTATCCGCGCGGGGCGCTGGTGACTGTCTGGCTGAACCCAACCCAGAATAGCTCTAACTCGCTCGGCATGGATGTAGAGTTCACCTTCGACGCACGGGGGCGCCTGACAAGCTACTCCGCTTCCCAGGGGGTCATCACGCTCTAAGCCGTTCGGCAATCGTAGCCTCAGTTACACGTCCTGCCTCCGTCCCTCGTCACGTCGCCGGCGCCTCCCCTTCTCACTTCTCCCGTTACCCGCCGTTGTGCGGGGTATCATCGTGCAAGGCCCTTCTGTCGCAGCGTCGCCAGTATGCTCTGTAGCGTGCCCGTGAAGGTCGGCGAGAAGTCCGCCGTCACCGTGGGCGAGGCCGCCAGCGCCACCGGCGATGCGCCGCCGTACAGGGCCGCCTTTCCCCCGCCGTAGACCGGGCTCACCAGGCCCTGATAGTCGTGCGCGTCGTAGAGGGCCGCGATGAGCCCTTGCACGACTTTGCCCATCGTCACCCCCGTCTGGTCCGGCTCGAAGCCGCTCACCCGCAGCGCCTCGGCGTAGGAGGCCGCGGCCGGCGGATACTGGCCGAGCGCGAGGTACGCGTCGCCGCGCAAGGCGCGCGCGTCGCCCAGCAGGTCGTCCACCGTGCAGGCGTGTTGGAAGGCGGCGAGCGCCTGGTGATAGAGGGCCGTACGCCGCGCCGGCGCGAGGGTCGGCTGCTGGGCCTGGACCATATCCGCGCGGCCCCATTCGTCGGAGAAGCGCCCGTTATGGGCGGCCAACGCTGGCCCCGTGCCGATGCGGTAGTACTGGTCTGCTAATGGCCACAGGCGCGGGTCGAGCTGTTCGGCCCAGGTGACGTACAGGCGCGCCAGGTTCATGGGGTGGTCCGCATTGTAGGGGTTGAGGGCGCGCGCCCGCTGGAATGTGGCCGCGGCAGTCGCGAACTCTTGCGCGGCGTTTTGCTGCGCCACCGCTGCTGTGATGTGCGCTTGTTGCGCCACGGTCGGGTCGCGCGCGACGGTTAGGTAATACTCCGCATCTTCGAGGTGCGTCCGTCCCATGTCGATATCGTAGCGATCCTGGCTCGGTTGCTCGTCCAGCGCCTGCTGGTAGTAGGTGATCGCCTGCGGGAGGATCGACGTTCCCGTGTAGACGATGACTTGCTGGGGCGAGAGTTGCTGGGCGCCGGGGATAGGGCAGGCCTGTGGCTGGCGCAGGCATTGGACCCCCGTCTGCTCATACGCTTGGCCCTGCTTGTAGGCCGCGTCAGCGCGCACGACGTTGACATTGTTGACGAAGAGCAGGGCCGCGCCGACGATGGCGACGAGGGTCAGCAGGGCGAAGCCAACCGTGATCCCGCGCTGGCGCGGCGAGAGATCTTTGAACGAGGGCGGTGGCGTTGGCGCGTTGGGCGACGCGGCAAGGCCACGCCTGGCCGCGCCGGAGGGACCGCGCCGCGCCGATGGACGCGGGTCGCGCCCACCGGGCCGCGTCGCCATCGTCAACCGGGGCCACCAGCCCGGTTCACCGGCGGCCGGCGATGGAGCCTGTCTGCCACCCCATGATAGGAGGTGGAGCAGCATCCCCGCAACGCGCTCCACGGCCATCGTCGGAAGGTAATCGAGCATGTGGACCCGCACCTGTGCGTTCATGCAATTTCCCACCCCTTACTAGCACGTCATCTCTGCCCTCGATTATACGCCGCCACGGACATCTCGATCACGCTAACACTGAAACAAGGCGACATTGCGCGAGTCAGTGTCGGTGTTTGAGCGTCCGCCCGACGGATCCTTGTTCCTATGACCCGCATTCGCATCGTAAACCTTGCTAGTCTCGCGCCAACTCCACCGGCCTGAGTCCGCGCGCCTACGTCAGACTGCTAACAGGGATGAGTAGTGATTCTCCAACGTCATTTCTACCTAATTCCTCTTCGATGCAATGAGGAATGCGTCATCGACTTCATCGTCATGGCATACTGTGACAAGCGGCACACAATCATGCGTTGCCGGCCCACGACATGACGTGTAGAAGTGAGGTTGAGGAGCGATGCGAACTTATAGCGTTAGGATGTCGATGTATCGTCCGATGTATTGTCTCCCCATCCCAGCCCTTGTTGTTGCGTCGTGGGCGTGCCTGTTCGTCTCGTCTCCATCATATGTCCACGCGCGTTTCCCCTCATTCCTTGCAGGATTCTCTCCTCTTGGACGCGTCACCGACACTGCCTTGCGCTTTGAGCCTAATGTCGGCCAGACCGACCCCTGTGTCCGCTTCTTGGCTCGGGGCACTGATTACACAGCGTTCCTAACGACGACTGAAGTCGTTCTGGTGGCCGAGGTTCCGCGCCCCAAAGGCGTACGGGTGGATGCGAAAGATGCCGTGCTCCGGCTGCGTTTCATGGGGGCGAATCCAAGAGTGCGCGTGTCTGGCTCCTACCGTCTCTCGGGCGCGAGTGCTTATCTGCTGGGCAGCGATACGCGGCGTTGGCGAACCGGCATCCCCGCCTATGCGCACGTTGTCTATCGAGACCTGTACCCAGGGATCAATCTGGCGTACGGAGGCAACGGTGGGCAGCTTGAGGATACCTTTATTGTCGCGGCTGGAAGCTCCCCGTCCCGCATCAGATTTGACGTCCGCGGTACCCATGGGCCTCCATTTTTAGATCGGCATGGCAGCCTCATACTACCTCTGCTTGGAGGGATGATGAGAGAAGATCGCCTGATGCTGTATCAGGTGGTTGCCGGGAGGCGGCAATCCGTTGCGGGACAGTACGTCGTGCATGGCACGACCGTCGGTGTCGCGGTGGGACGCTACGATCACCGTCAGCCACTGGTCATCGATCCGCCACTTGTTTACGGTACCTATCTTGGGTTCGGGGACGCAGGACTCGGCATAGCCCTTGATCGTGCTGGTCACGTATACGTTATAGGGACAACACGATCAAGCGGCTTCCCGACCACGCGCGGCGCCCTTAAACGAACCAATACAAGCATCTCTGGAGGGATCGTCTTCGTGACTGAGTTAAGTTCGGACGGTCGTCACCTCCTCGCCAGTACTTTGTTAGGGGGAGCCGGCGGCGCATCGGGATATGGGGATGGAGGTAATGCGATCACTGTAGATGGAGCAGGCCATATGTACGTTACTGGTTATACTTATTCCCACGACTTCCCGACCACAGTCGGCGCGGCTCAGCGCACCAATCGTAGTACAACGGGCTCCAATGCCTTTATAGCCGAACTGAGCGCGGATGGGCAGCATTTGCTTTACAGCACGCTCATTGGTGGGCGCGGTCAGGGGGATCAGGGAGATGTTGGGGTAAGCCTCGCCATCGACGCCATTGGACACGCCTATGTGACGGGCCTGGCGCGCTCTGCAGACTTCCCGACGACCGTCCATGCTTTCCAGACGCATAATCCCGGCACTTATCATTCTACAAGTGCTTTCATTGCCGGTGTCGGCCCTGGCGGCCACCTGCTGTACAGTGCCCTCCTGGGGGGCAATGGCATCGCGGGCGAGTTGGTTGAGGGCGACTTCGGGCTACACGTAGCGGCCGATGCCCTGGGCGATACCTACATAGCAGGCTTCACCACCTCGTCTAATTTCCCGACCACCACCCATGTTGTCCAGCGGCGACCGGGGGGTGGCGAGGATGGATTTATGGTCAAATTAAGCGCCGATGGCCGGCGCCTCATCTACAGCACATATATAGGCGGCGACGCTGATGACCGCGCGTATGGGATCGCGGTCGATAGCACGGGTAACGCTTATGTGACCGGCTTTACCTATTCGACTAGTTTCTCGATAATGCCCAGAGCGACCACACAGCAGCCGACTGCCGCTCATGCTTTCGTTGCCAAGCTCAGCCCTGACGGCCGGCGCCTGGTTTACGTCACGCGCATAGGCGACCGAGACCACGGGCAGGATATCGTGGTTGACTCAAACGGCCGTGCTTATATCGTCGGAAGCGTGGCCACGCACCACCTCGCGACGGCGACAAATGCCTTCCAACGCAGAGGTCGAGGCGTCAGCACTGCTTTCGTAGCCGAACTAGACACGGATGGCCAGGTACTCTACAGCACATATCTCGGCGGGGGAAGCACGGGATCAACTGCTCCAGAGGAGGGGACGGGCATCGCGACAGATGGGATTGGGCACGTATACGTCACGGGGTACACGTTCTCCCGTCATTTCCCCACGACGGCAGGATCGCTTTCGCCTGCATCACACGATGGTCAGGAAGCCTTTGTGGTCGAGTTGGACGTGTCGCCTCATTAAGAGCCGGCTGGCCGCGGCTCAGCGCCACGATGAGGAGGAACTATAATATGGGTCAAGAAGACTATCTCATCCGCGGTAGCGGCAATGTGTTTGACGACATGGGGCTTCCCGACCCCGATGAGCATCTTGCTAAAGCACAGATCGCGGCGCAAGTGGCCCGACTCATCTCTGAGCGGGGCATGACCCAGGAGCAAATGGCTACCATGATCGGCGTAACACAGCCGCAAGTGTCGGCGTTGATGCGCGGACGGTGGGAAGGCATTTCGCTGGACAAGTTGTTCCGGCTGCTAAAGGCGCTCGACACGGACATCTCGATCACGCTCACACCAAAACGAGGTGATCTCGCCCGAGTTACCGTCGGCGTCTGAGCAGTCGAGACCCGCGCGTGCAGGAGGCGCTCGACCTGGTGGCGGATCTCTCGGCGCCGCATACGCTCGGGACGCTGACCACCGCCGTGGCGCTCTCGCCATCACGCCTGGCCCACCTGTACAATCGCGGGGTCGGCGACAGCGTGGGTGAGACCCTGTTGATCCTGCGCCTGCGTCAGGGCGCGCGCCTGCTGCCCTTTACCATGCGCCCCGTAGGTGACACCGCCGCCGACATCGACTTTCCGAACCCTTTACTGCAGCCGCCAGTTCCGCCGCTACGGCCTCAGCCCGCACGCCTACCGCCAGATCATAACTAGGAATGATGCGTCGCTAGGATGAACTTTCGAAGGGACTCTTGGTATGGGACTCCGATGGCGGCCGGCTTAGTCTGGATTTCCCACGGTGATCGTTATCGTCAAATAGAGTGCCTAAACAGGTCATTTTCGCCGCTAAGCGCGGCATCGAAGTGCCGGAAATGCCTCTCAGACGGGTGACATTCCGGCATTGCACCGGCAGTTTTATCTCCGTGCGAAATCCAGACTTAGATACGAACTGATTTTCGGTGAGCGTTGATGTGCACAATGCGAACGCTACACAGCCCCCGTTGAACTACACTCACTGTAATCCTTGAGCAGCCCTTGCCATTAATGCTCAATAGGAGTATATTATTAGTTGGGAGGGGAAGTGTTTGATGGCTAACCTGATCACGACTGTATTGAACCTTGTGATAAGGCGATGCTGCATGCTCATGCTTGCTGCCCGCTCCACACTTCCTTGGATGAATCCACTTTGGAGCGATTACGGACTCATTGCTATCTACACTCATCGAATGGTCTTTTGCGCCCAATGCTACAAAGCGGGTTACAAGTTGTAACACGCTTGACTTCCGCTATGGACGTTGATATCGCGCGTTACCATCATGCGTGCTTAAGTTAAATAGTTGAGGAGGTCGGGGTCATGTTGGAGCCCGTTATAGAAGAGCAAGCTTCCCATGAAGTTGAAGATTGTGGTGCGCCTGACTGCATACGTTGCGCCCGCCGGCGATCCTTTATCCTACCCGAGGAGGTTGTCACTGCGGCTCGAGAAGGGCACTTGACTATCTTTGCAGGTGCTGGTGTTAGCACTGAGTCACAAAGCGTCTTGCCGATAACCCTATACGACGAAGTGAAGCTCGAATTAGGTGATGTCTCAGACGATCTAACCTTCTCGCAGTTGATGAGTCGCTACTGGGCGCAACCGGATGGACCCACAAGATTACTACAGAAGATAAAGCATCGCATCACTCACATACGGACCTATCCTGAACTGTACCGATCTGCATGCGAGTTCCACCGTGAACTTGCGACGATTCCCCAACTAAAAAACATCATCACGACGAACTGGGATGATCTGTTCGAACAGGAGTGCGCAGCTACGCCATTTGTTGTGGCACAGGATTTTGTGTTCTGGCGCTTACCCGAGCGCAAGGTATTCAAGATACATGGCTCGGTTAACAACTATAGCTCTATCGTGGCGACTCAGGAGCAGTATGATCATTGCTATCAGGAGCTCAGTCAGGGGCTTATCGGGAGTAACCTCAAGATGCTCTTGGCGACGCAGGTTGTCGTCTTCGTTGGCTATTCGCTTCGCGACGACGATTTCCAGCGCGTGCTATCCCTGCTGAGCCGTGAGATGGGAGAGCTTTTACCACACGCGTATATTGTTACCTTAGATGAGACAACATCCCTGCGATATCCTACCAGTCGCGTCACTCCTATCGTTACAGATGCAGTCTACTTCGTGGAAGTGTTAAAGGCACGGCTTGTTGCGGACAGGCTGATGATCCCCGATGAGCAGTTCGACGGCGTCGACGATGCCCTGTTCCTCGTCCATGAGGCGCAAGACAAGCTGACCGAGGTTCACAACGCCCTCAGTAATCCTGAGATCATCTACGCCATGGCCTACCAAGATGGGTTAATCCACCGACTCGAAATCATCTTGGCAAATAAGAAGACGGCCTCCTATTCGGATCCGTGCCAGGTATTCAATCTGGTGGACACGTATCAGCAACGACGTCGCATGCTGCTTCGTGGCCGCCGCTACTTCGACGTTGCCTACATTGATGGGCATATAGCGGCGCTCACGTACTTCATGTATAGCCAGGAGGGGCGCGAGGGATTGCCGCTGTACTATGCGTTTGGGGCAGGAGACGTGGTGACTCTGAAAGATTACATGGAAGTTGTCAAGGATGCCCATGCCCGTCACAAAGCTGCTTACGAACTAGCTAAGAGAGTGACTGGCGAGCGCGTGACTTCATCTGATACAGTCGTTCATCATGGACCTATTTTGTAGGAGGTGTGCAAGAGAGCCTCTCTAGCTATGCGAAAAGCTGTCACACCCTGGTTGCGCTTCTAATCAACTATACCTTTGTGAACAGGTGGGATTGCGGCAGCGTCTCATTATGTTTACGTGCCGAGGCGACGAGTGCTTCTAACGCCTCGTACCCGCTCTTAACCGCTTCTTCGTAGGTCTCGCCATGCGTCACGGGATTGAACACTCGGTCCTCCCACTCCGGCAGCGTTACCAGGTACGCGTCGTCGTCGTCCGACCACTGCGCGAGCATTGAGTAACACATGTTCTTGCTCAAGGGTACCCCGCAATCCGCCCTATAGCATCACCAATGCGCACCTTGTCGGCGTTTGATACCGTTCCGAACGGTGTGTTAGCTGCTTCGCCAAACACAAGAAGTGCGGTCTTCACCTCCGTAAGCTCAGCACGTTGCACTTCCACATAGTATGGCTTCTTACGATCTTTACCGGATGTTGTCTCTATGATCGTGAGCAGCCGCGAGACAGGTCCTATCCTGTGGAACCGGATTCTAGACAAGTGTTGCCGGGCGACCGATATGACGATGACATCGGGTAGTAGCTGACCAACTAGCTTGTGCCACATAGCAACTCCATTCACTTGCAAGGCTGTGCGTGCCGACTCTGGCAACTTGCTCCAAGTCGGGTTGGTTGCAAGTGGAGAGCAAAGGTCGGTGTGCAAGGCGGTATTAGTGCGGATGCCATAGTAGCTACAATCGAGCCCTTGCAAGATCGGTTCGAAACAGCGAAACCAATCGTACGGCTTGTTGCGGAAGTAACTGTTCAGCGCGCCAACATAGGCGCTATGGTGTTGCCCAATGCCATCAAGGATAGTCGGGTAAACGCTTCTTGCCTCGTCAAAGCGTACGAAGGGGTCAGGGTTAGGAGAATCATGAAACTCGCTATTGGATGGGTTAAGTCCAACTGTAATAACTCGAAGTTTTGACCGTCTGTATCGATTGCTGTCGCCAAAGAACAAGATTGGTACAGATGGCTTGACAACAAAGGCGTGCTGTTGGAAAGAGCAGTACTCGTTCCATGCTTCGCTAATGAGCGCATCCATCACGATAATAACCCTTGTTAGGTATTTTGAACAGCTAGAACCTCGCGCGCCTCGGCCAGGCCGCACAAGGCCGGCTCGATGGTGCGCGTCTCCCATATGCCGTACTGGTTTGCCAGTACACCCTGCTACACCTGGCCCTTTACTTCAACTCCAGGGTCTCTCTCAAGAAGATCGACACGAAAGCTTTCGTTGGCGAATACATTGATAACATGTGGAGCTTGAACAAGTTGTTCGGCAAGCTTCAATGTACAGTCGATGAACAACATGTTGAATACCATTGGCGCGCCAATCCGGAAAACCTCCCCGGATAAACCTCGGCCTTCAATCCAACCGATCAGATGCTGCCTGCACGTGCGGTAGTAGTCGCGCTTAGTTCGGAGGATTTCCGACCGATTTCGCTCTATCGGCTCCGCCAACGCTAGCCGGTCAAACACTATCACTACACTGCTCGCGCCCAGTAGATTTTTGTCCGCATCACCTATGTTCATATCGTAAACCTTGCTAGTCCCGCGCCAACTCTATCCGATCGCGCTGCCAACGGCCGTGCTGTGTTAATAATGTGTTGGCGAAGGCCGTATCCTTGCAACCCCGGATTGGCCGCAGCGAGGAGTGCGGCGATACCGGTTACGTAGGGCGCGGCCATGCTTGTACCGCTGATGCGAGTGTACCAACTATCTTTGTCTATATCTCGTTCTAGGCTGGACAAGACATCCACGCCATATCCCACGACGTCAGGTTGTGTGGTCGACGTAAACGGAGAGTGCCCGCCGCCGCTAAAAGGGGCCGGATCCAGATTCCAGTCTACCGCTCCAACCGAGAGCACCTCGGGAAAACAAGCAGGCATACGCACCACACCTGGCCCATCGTTGCCGATCGCTGCCACTAAAAGGACATCCACGGCCACTAAATCGTCAAGAAGGCTCGTCATAGCCGTCACGATATTCTGTATCTGCGGTGCTGCAATCTCCGTCAGGGTAAACGCCAAGGACATGTTGATAATGGTTGGCTTACTGATATTTTCCCTGCTCTCGAAGCGCGACAGCATCCAATCCAATCCGATAGCAATACGTTCGAGATTGGTCTCTAAACTTTCGCTATTGACAACCGATGCAACCATGAGTGTGACGTCCCGTGCCACGCCAACATTCCGTCCGGCAATGATGCCGCACACGTGAGTGCCATGCCCATCGGTATCAAACCCTTGTACCGGTCGCATAGAATTGGTGATTGGATCGAGCGGCGATACGTAACGGAAGTCGATACGTCTTTGGTGGAATTCGAGGTGGTCAGCATCGCAGCCGGTATCAAGCACGCCGACCAAGACACCGCTCCCTGTAATACCTCTTCGCCGCGCATCATTGACCCCACTGTCGTTCGGCCACACAAGTCGTTGTCCCCCTCGACGCAAACGAGCTCTTGCTGGTCGAGATGTGAGGGTAAGCTCAATGTCAGGAATGATAATGTAGTCTTGCTCTAGCACCTCACGGGCCTGCTCAATCCCGTCCGGTTCAGAACTGTACAGCACGAAGGCATCAATATACGGGAGACGCACAAACGCGGATCGCTGCCCAGTTGCTTGCTGCTTCGGGTTTGACCACGCGACAACTTGATGAGAGCGTGCATCCAAGCTATCTAGAGGGACACTGACCTGTGTGAGGCCTTCGAGCTGTCGCGGTAGTTGATGCGCACGATTGAGTAATCGCTGCCGTTTTTCCTCCGTCGATAGGCCGTCAAAATCGTTGCCCTGAGATCTAGAACTCTTGCGTACGGCAATAAACTTGTAAGAGTAATCTTCGTATTGCTTGAGCATCTCTTCGTCAACCACGAAATCCTCCACTGCTGTGTTCTGGCGCTGTTTACGTTAGAGTATGCAGCCGCGCGATGGCGGCGTCGAGGCGGGCCAGGGTGCGGATGGGGCCGAGCACGGCGATGGTCTCGAACAGGGGCGGCGAGGCGGTGCTGCCGGTGACGGCGACGCGCAACGGCGTGAACAATTCGGCCACCTTGACCTCGCGCGCCTCGGCCAGGCCGCGCAGGGCCGGCTCGATGGTGCGCGTTTCCCACACGCCAAGCGCGCCAAGCGCCTCGCGCGCCGCCTTCAGCAGCGACAGCGTGATCTCGGGCGTGCCTTTCTTGGGTACCAGCAGCGACGCCTCGTAGTCCAGGTCGCCCTCGGCGAAGAAGAAAGCTGTGTAAGAGGGGAACGACGCGCCGACGACGCTGACCGGCATGGACTCGCCCTGCCGGATGGTCTGCTTGCCGGCCGGCCCGGTCAGCACCACGTCGTTGGAGACGCGGCACTCGCCCTCCACGCGCTGCACGCGCTCGTGGATCAGGGGGATGATGCCCTCGAGGTAGCGCGCGTCGGTCCCCGCCGGGGCCAGCGGCCTGTAGAGCTCGCGCAGGTCGTGCAGCGGCTTGCGCTGCAGGTAGTAGGAGTTCAGCGAGGTCAGCCGCGTGAGGTCGAAGACGGGGCCGGTGGTGACTACGCGCTCCCACGAGAAGTAGGCGATCATGTCGGCCAGCGAGAACTGCTCGCGCCCGTCCTCCATCGACCAGCCGTTGGAGGCCAGGAAGTTGAGCATGGCCTCGGGCAGGTAGCCGTTGGCGCGGAACCACTCCAGCGACGTGCTGTTCTTGCGCTTGGCAACCTTGCTGCGGTCGCTATTGCGCATCAGCGGCATGTGGGCGCGCTCGGGCTGCTCCCACCCGAACATCTCGTAGAGAAGGGCGTGCAACGGCGCGCTGGGCAGCCACTCCTCGCCGCGCACCACGGTCGTGATCTCCATCAGGTGGTCGTCGACCATGTGCGCCAGGTGGTAGGTGGGGAAGCCGTCCGACTTGACGATCACCGGGTCGGGCGAGAGCTTGGCGTTGTCGAACTCGACGAGGCCGCGGATCAGGTCCTCGACGGCGGTCACGCCCTCCAGCGGCACGGCCATGCGGATGACGTGGCTCTCCCCCGCCGCATCGAGGCGGCGCGCCTCGGCGGGCGCGATGGAGCGGCAATGGCGGTCGTAGCCGGTCGGCTGGTGCGCCTTTTCCTGGGCGATGCGCAGGGCGTCGAGGCGTTCCTTGCTGCAGAAGCAGGGGTAGGCGTAACCGCGCTCGACCAACTCGTCCGCGTAGCGCCGGTAGATGGGCAGCCGCTCCGACTGGCGGTAGGGGCCGTAGTCGCCGCCGATGCCCGGTCCCTCGTCGGGCTCGAGGCCCAGCCAGCGCAGCGCCTCCACGATGCGCTGCTCGGACTCGTGCGAGTAGCGATTCTGGTCGGTATCCTCGATGCGCAACACGAAGGTACCGCCATTGCGGCGCGCGTAGGCGTAGTCGAACAGGGACATATAGGCCGTTCCCACGTGCGGATCCCCGGTGGGACTCGGCGCGATGCGGACTCGCGGCCGTCTCATTTTATCTCCAGGACGAGTGATTAGTGGCTAGTGGCTAGTGGCTAGTGACGAGTGAGATAGGACGGTGCGCTGTTATGCCGTCGCTTCGATCGAGGACAATCAGCAGCATAACCCGCAGCGGGTCGAGCCGGTTGCTCACTCGTCACTCGTCACCCCGTCCTACCTCACTCGTCACTAATCACTCGTCACTAACCACTCTAGAAAAAGCCCAACTCCATCTTGGCGTCCTCGCTCATCATCTCGGGGTTCCAGGGCGGACTCCACACGATGTTGACGCCGACGTTCTCGATCCCGTCCACCTGCTCGCGTAGCGCCTCCTGCACCTGCGCGCCGATGTATTGGTTCATTGGGCAGGCGGGCGTGGTCAAGGTCATGGTTACGGCCACATCGTTGCCCTGGATGTCGACGCCGTAGATCAGTCCCAAGTCTACCAGCGGCAGCATCAGCTCCGGATCATTGACCGTGCCGAGCGCCTCCATTACCGTTTCTTCAGTGACCATCGTCTGTTCTCCTTCTTTCAAGTGGCTAGTGGTTAGTGGTTAGTGACGAGTGAGGAGAAGGCGTCGCCGTGAGTGGGAGCGGTCCACCTCTGCATAGGCGCCATGTCTCGCGTGCCCTATCTCACCTAATCACGCGTCCCACCTCACTCCACCGCACTCGTCACTAACCGCTAATCACTCGTCACTCCTATTCTACGCCGACCAGGATATCGTCGCCGTCCACGCGCACGGGGTAGGTGGCGACGGGCTCGGTGGCGGGGAATGAAAGCGCCTCGCCGCTACGGACGCTAAACTCGGCGCCGTGGGCCGGACAGGTCACGACGTCGTCGTCGAGCCAGCCCTCGGCGAGGTAGGCCTCGTCGTGGCTGCAGATGTTGCAGGTGGCGAAGAACGCGCCCTCCACGTTGTAGAGGGCGATCTGCTCGCCGTTGACCTCGACCGCCCTGGCCTCGCCCAGCGGCACCTCGTCCACCCGCGCGACCTTGTGAAACTCAGGCATGTGTCCTCCAAGTGGCTAGTGGCTAGTGGTTAGTGACGAGTGAGACTCACTCGTCACTAACCACTAGCCACTAGCCACTACAAGTCCCCTCTATATCGCTCCTGGCCCATCTTGCGGTCGATGAAGTCGCGCAGGCGCTCCTGGCCCATCTTGCGGTCGATGAAGTCGCGCAGGCGCTCCTGGATCGACGCCAGGGGGATGCGGATCAGGATCGGCTCGAAGAAGCCGTCCACGATGATCTTGGTCGCCTCGGGGCGGCCGATGCCGCGGCTCTGCAAGTAGAAGACCTCGTCCTCGTCGATGGGCGCGACGGTGGCGCCATGTGAGCAGCGCACGTCGTTGGCCCCGATCTCCAGGTTGGGGATCGAGTCGGCCCGCGCCTCGCCGCTCAGCAGCAGGTTGCGGTTGGTCTGGTAGGCGTCGGTCTTCTGGGCGCCCTCGTGGACGTGGATCATGCCCGAGAAGACCGAGCGCGCCTGGTCGGCCAGCACGCCCTTGTACAGCAGGTCGCTAGTTGTGTTCGGCGCCATGTGCTCCTGCGTGGTGTGGTGGTCGATGAACTGACCCTCGTTGCCGAAGAAGAGGCCCAGCATCTCGGCCGAGGCGCCCGGCTCGCTCAGCCAGGTCTCCACGTTGGACTTGGCGAACTGGCCGCCCACGGTAACAACCAGCCAGTTGAGGTTGCTGTCGGCGCCCAGGATGGCCCGTTGCGCCGAGAAGGCCGTGGCGGTCGGCGCGAACTCCTGCATCGAGACGTAGCGCACCTGCGCGCCGCGCGCCAGCACCAGCTCGCTGACGCCCGAGGAGAAGCTCCTGGCGCCCGAAGCGGCCGAGGAATACTCCTCGACGTAGGTGACGCGCGCGTTCTCTTCGGCCACGATCAGGGTGTGGCCGAACACGCCCAACCCCGGCGCGTCGGCGTAGAGCACGCCCTGCACCGGCAGCGCGACCTCCACGTTCTTGGGCACATAGATAAAGACGCCGCCGCTCCACAGGGCCGCGTGCAGCGCGGTGAACTTGTTGTAGTTCACCGGCACGGCCTGGGTCATGAAGTAGCGGCGCACCAGGTCGGGGTGCTCACGCACCGCCGCGTCGAGGCTGGTCACGATCACACCTTTCGCGCGCAGGTCGTCGCTCAACTCGGCCACGGCGCCGCCCGAGTTATGCTGCACCACGAGACCGGCCCGCGTCGAGGCGTCGACGTCCGGGCGTAGGTCGGCCGGCAGGGCGTCGAGTCCCTGGCCGTTGGCGGCGAACGGCGCGTAGCCTTGCAGGTCCATCTTGGAGAGGTCGGTGCGGCGGTACTCCTCCTGCGTGCGCGTAGGCAGCGGCAGGCGCTCGTAGGTGTCGAAGGCGTCGAGGCGCAGCTGGCGCATCCACTCGGGCTCGCCCTTCTGCCCACTGATCTCCTCGACGGCCGCGCGCGTGAAGCCTATCGACGCGGGCGTCACAGGTGTCGCCGGTGTCGCAATATCGGTCATTCGTCCTCCAAATTATCCTAACTGATGCCTGCGACTGCGGTCGCATGGCAAACCGACGCCGACCCCTGGGCCTGCGACTGCGGTCGCATGGCAAACCGACGCCGACCCCTGGGCCTGCGACTGCGGTCGCATGGCAAACCGACGCCGACTGCGGTCGGGTGTGGTCCGTAGGGGCGTATTGCATACGCCCGGATCGCAGAGCGCGAGGGCGTATGCAATACGCCCCTACCCCTCACCGTGCCTTCGTCGTCCTGACACCGCAGTGTCCGTGGTGTGCCATGCGACCGCAGTCGCAGGCCCTCCCGACACCGCAGTGTCCGTGGTGTGCCATGCGACCGCAGTCGCAGGCCCTACACGAAAAGCGGGGGCGGGCGCAATCACGCCTGCCCCCGCCCTTCCAGGCCCCGCCTGTCGCCAACACCTCTCGCTCTCAGTCACAAACTGGCAACTGGCAACTGGCAACTACTCTGCTACCCCACCGAGCCTTCCATCTCCAGTTGGATCAGGCGGTTGAGCTCCAGGGCGTACTCCAGCGGCAGCTCCTTGGCGATGGGCTCGATGAAGCCGCGCACGATCATCGAGGTGGCCTCCACCTCGTCCAGCCCGCGGCTGCGCAGGTAGAACAACTGGTCCTCGCCCACCTTGCTGACCGAGGCCTCATGCGCCGTGGCGATCTTGCGATCCTCCTCCACCTCGATGTAGGGGTAGGTATCGGTGCGGCTATTCTCGTCCAGCAGCAGCGCGTCGCAGCGCACCGAGCTCTTAGAGCCGATGGCGCCCTTCTCAATCTTGAGCAGGCCGCGGTACGAGGAGCGCCCCGAGCCCTTGCTGATCGACTTGGAGACGATCGAACTGGAGGTCCAGGGAGCCATGTGCACCACCTTGCCGCCGGCGTCCTGGTGCTGGCCGTCGCCCGCGAAGGCGATGGACAGGATCTCGCCCTTGGCGCCGGGCTCCACCAGGTAGCAGGCGGGGTACTTCATGGTCAGCTTGGAGCCCAGGTTGCCGTCGACCCACTCCATGGTGCCCTCGCCGTGCACCCGCGTGCGCTTGGTCACCAGGTTGTAGACGTTCTTGCTCCAGTTCTGGATGGTGGTGTAGCGGCAGCGCGCGCCCCGCTCCACGATGATCTCGACCACCGCGCTGTGCAGCGAGTCGCTGGAGTAGGTGGGGGCGGTGCAGCCCTCCACGTAGTGCACGTAGGAGCCCGGCGCGCAGATGATCAGCGTGCGCTCGAACTGGCCCATGTTCTCGGCGTTGATGCGGAAGTAAGCCTGCAGGGGCAACTCCACGTGCACGTTCTCGGGCACGTAGATGAACGAGCCGCCGCTCCACACCGCGCTGTTGAGCGCGGCGAACTTATTGTCGTTCGGCGGGATGACCTTGCCGAAGTACTTGTGCATCAGCTCGGGGTGATCGCGCACCGCCGAGTCGGTGTCGCAGAAGATGACGCCCTGCTTCTCCAGGTCCTCGCGGATGTTGTGGTAGACGACCTCGGACTCGTACTGCGCGCCGACGCCGGAGAGGAACTTCTTCTCCGCGTCGGGGATGCCCAGGCGGTCGAACGTGTTCTTGATCTCGCTGGGCACGTCGTCCCAGCTGCGGCTCTGGCCCTCGCTGGGCTTGAGATAGTAGAAAATGTTGTCGAAGTCGAGCTCGGCCAGGGCCGGGCTGCCCCAGTTGGGCATAGGCCGGCGCTCGAACATCTCCAGCGAGCGCAGCCGGAACTGGCGCATCCAGTCCGGCTCGTTCTTCATATAAGAAATCTCTTCCACGACCTCGCGGGTCAGTCCGCGCTTGGACTTGAAGACGGGCTTATTCTCGTCGTGGAAGCCGTACTGGTACTCTGTCGATTCAAGCGGGTTCGCAACCATGGTTTCTTGTCCTCTCGTCCTCGTTTAGCCCGCGACGGCCGGTGTCGCGCCGTCGGTGTCACCCTCGCCGTACTCGGCGATGATCTGCTCGTAACCCTTCTGATCGAGCTCCAGGGCAAGCTCGGGACCGCCTTCCTTGACGATGCGGCCGTTGACCAGGATGTGGACGAACTCCGGTTTAATGTAGTCTAGCAGGCGCTGGTAGTGGGTAATCACCAGGGTGCCCAGCTCGCCGTCGCGCTGCGCGTTGACGCCCTCGGAGACGATGCGCAAAGCGTCGATGTCCAGGCCCGAGTCGGTCTCGTCCAGCACGGCAAAGCGCGGCTGCAGCACCGCCATCTGCAGGATCTCGGCGCGCTTCTTCTCCCCGCCTGAGAAGCCCTCGTTGAGGTAGCGCTTGAGCATGTCGCCGTCCATCTTGAGCAGAGCCAGCTTCTCGTTGAGCATCTGACGGAACTCGCGGGCGGTCAGGCGCCGGCGGTAGGGGGTCGGGTCGTCCTCCTCGGGCTTGCTGACCGCGCCGTAGGAGAGGCGCAGGAAGTTGGCCACGCTCACGCCGGGAATCGACATGGGATATTGGAAGGCCAGGAAGAGGCCCTTGCGGGCGCGCTCGTCGGGGCTCAGCTCCAGGATATTCTCGCCATCGAGCAGCACCTCGCCGCTGATGACCTCGTAGCTGGGGTGACCCATCAGCGTGCTGGCCAGGGTGCTCTTGCCCGAGCCGTTGGGACCCATCAGCGCGTGCGTCTCGCCCTGGCGGATGGTCAGGTTGACGCCCTTGAGGATCTCGCGCCCCTCGATTCCCGCGTGCAGATCCTTGATGACCAATTCTCTCGGCATTCTTTGTCCTCGTTAGTACTAGTTGTTAGTCATTAGTCGTTAGTTTTTCGTCGGCAGTTCTTGTCGTTATCCGCGCGCATCTTACCTGTCATCGAACGGGCAAGCGGCCAATGACTAGTAACTAACGACTAACGACCGGTTGGTACTCTCCGCACTGCGCCGGGCCCATCGTCACGGGGACCATCAGGGGTATCCTGTCGGCATCGGGCAGCGCCGGGTCGGCATCCGCGGCGGCATCGACGAGCAGGTCGCTCAGCAGGGTACGGTCGAGCGCCTCGTTGATGCCGTCGCGCACCCGGGCCCAGAGCACACGCGTGCCGCAGCTGTCCTCGAAGGCGCAGATGTCGCGCTCGGTCGCGTCGGTGACGCAGAACATCGGCGCCAGCGAGCCTTCCAGCACGCGCAGCACCTCGCCCATGCGGATCTCTCCCGGCGCCCGGCTGAGCTCGTAGCCGCCGCGTACGCCCTGGCGGCTCCGCACCAGCCCGGCTTTGCGCAGGGGGATAATAACCTGCTCCATAAAGGTCTGGCTGAGGCCCTCGTCGCGCGCCACCTCGGTCAGCGAGACGGGTCCCTGCCCGAAGCGTCGCGCCAGGTCGACCATCAACCGCACGCCATACTCGCTCCGCTGGGAAAACTTCATACAATACCCGCCTTTGTCTCCGCGTCCCTGGTAACTCCGACCAGTCCACTCGGATTTAGTATACCTCTTTGGGAGAGACACCGTCAACGAGCGGCCAGGCCTGTCTACGATCCATGCGTTATCGCTTGGACGGATCGACTGGGAGCGCGGGCGGCTCGCCCGCCTGGGTCCGACTGGGAGCGCGGGCGGCTCGCCCGCCTGGGTCCGACTGGGAGCGCGGGCGGCTCGCCCGCCTGGGTCCGACTGGGAGCGCGGGCGGCTCGCCCGCCTGGTGTAGCCTTCACGACGGTTGGGGACCCCACCCCACGCGGTCGCGACGGGAGCGGGCGGACGCCGGCGCTCCCAGTCGGTCCATTATCTGTTGATGGCCGCGGTCGGCCCACCCGTTTGAGAGATCATGCTCACAGGCGCGTCTCGTCGAGCATAAAGGAGCGCGCCATTCGGGGGATCGGCAAGGAAGGCGCGCCGGGTGCGATCGTCGACGATGGGTAAGACGGATGACTGTTCAAGGGTGAGGATGTGCAGGACGGTTCCGGTACGGCCGTCCAGAGTGAGAAACCGCGTCGTGGTCGATGGAAGTAGCCCCTCGCCCGGGCCGAGGTCGGATGCCCATAGATGACCCGAATCTTGGTCGACGCCGATGAGGGCGCCCGGCGCGCGGAAGCCGGGCAGGGCCTTGCCGGTCCGTGCATCGACCACCGACCCATAGAAGCTGTTGCCCACGTCATCGCCGGCACCTGAGTCATAGACGATGGTGGCTGCCCTGGCGTCATCATATGCCACTGCTCCACCTCCGTCACTGGTTCGCAGCATCGTACCGGTCCTTGCATCTAGCATGGTTACGCCGCCAGCCAATAAGTTGCTAACGAAAAGGTGATTGGTCGGAGGATCGAGGATAATAGTAGGAGGAGCATCAACGAGAGGATTGGGATGGCCGTGGAGGTGGCGGAGTATGATGCCGCTGTGGGCATCCAGGAACCATAAGCTGCTGCTTGCCGCGACAAAGACTCGATCAGCAGGCGCATCGACGATTAGTTGCGCCGGGGCAACATCTTGGAGTCGCGTGACCCGCACGACGGAGCCGTTATCCGTGGAAAGCACGCGGATCGTGACCTTGTTTGGGTAAGAGCCATCGGCGACAAAGACGCGGCTGGTCCGATCGTCGACAGATATAGTTGCAGCCGTCCCAAATTTCTTAGTCCACAGCAGCAGACCACTGGTGGCGTCAAATGAGTATAGCCCGGTATCTGAGCTTGCTCCTTCGATTGAGTTGACCGCAAATACTCGATTGTCCGCTTGATCCACGGTCAAGGTTGTCGTGCCATAAGGGCCTGGAGGTATGACCTGCGTCGTTCGTAGCATCCTCCCTGTCTGGATATTCGCGGCCACCACCATAACCTTGCCCGCGGCCGTGCCCGCCACGATGAAGATGCGTCCGGTTGACTCGACGATGGCGCCAGTTCCGAGAAACTTGATCGGAAGCGCACTGAGCGCGGTTGGCAGAGCCTGACCGGTTGACGCGTCGATCATGGTAATAATGGCCGACCTGATCGGATGACCGTTTAGGTCGTATGTGGCGGCGTTGATGACGTAGGCATGGTTGCGCCGAACATCTAACAGCACCTGTACAGGCTTCTGCTGGCCGATTCGGCGCAAGATGGGTGATGGGGGCGCCGGCGGCAACACCATCGATTTACCGATCGTGTCGGCGTCGAGTACGCTGACGGTGGAGTCATCACTATTGGTCACGAACACGCGCCTACTGATTGTGTCGACGGCAAGGAGGCGGGGCCGGCTACCGACGCGGAGCGTGCGGAGCAACAGGCCGGACGCGTTCAGAACGGTCACTGAATCATCGAGGTAGTCGGCAACGAAGGCGTGCCCCGTGCGGCTATCGACTGCTATGGCGACCGGCTCGCCTCCCACCGCAACGCTGCGCAGCACGGCGCCGCTACGTCCATCGACGACCGCAACGCCATTATCCGTGGCGACGAACACATGGCCGGACGTTGGATCAATAGCCAGGGCCTGTGCGCCGTGTCCCGCCGCGATGCTTTGCACAACTTTGCCGGAGTTAGCGTCGAGGATGCGCACACTCTGGCCGGAGGGTGAGTCCTCGCCGCCGGCAACAAAGACGCGACCCGTTGGCGCATCGACGGCCACGGCCACGGCGTACGGGGTCAGATCGAGAGGGATGGTCCGCAGGAGGAGTCCCGTCCGCCCGTCGAGGAGGGAGACAGTGTGACTGTCACGGTTTGCAACGAACACGCGCCCGGTTGCCTCGTCGACGGCCAGTGCGTCCGGAACGATGCCGACGACGGTCGTATTGATGAGTCGACCGTGACCCGCGTCGAGTATGCTAACGACCCCTTGCTCGTTTAGGGCAGGTGTTTCACTGCTCTGCGCGGAGTTCAGGTTGAGGACAAAGACGCGGCGCGTGCGTGAGTCAACGGCCGCCGCGACCGGGCCTTCACCTATCTCCACCGTCGCGACGTGTCGCCCTGTATGCAGATCGATAGTGACGACAGCCCCGTCGGGGTTATGATAATTCAGGTCGCCTGAGTTCGTGCTGTCGGGGAGCCAATTGTCGACGACGAATAAGTGATGCGTGACCGGGTCGATCGTCACATCTTGAGCGCCGGCAATATCGGGAGCGTCGATAGGATCGACCTTGCGAACGGCACGCTCCGGATGCGAGTTAAGGACGGTCAGGCCCCCATTGGCGACGAACACGTAGCCGTCTCGGTCGTCCACGGCCAATCCGCGTGGGAAGCCGCCGATGCCGATGGTGAGCGGTGCGTTTGACCGTCGAGGCGTTGACGGTACTGGTGTCCTCCCCGCTTGGCTTGCAACGACCGTCCCGGACCTGTGCGTCGCCACGATTGGCGGCCACGGCGCGGCTAGGGACGTGGCGCACGCCGCCAACGCGTACACAGCTATCACATTCATGCGCATCTACAGCACCTTTCCTTACGATATATCCAGACCGCCGGTATCGATCCACGAGCGGTAGTCGTCGAGGATGGTGGCGTTGACGCCAGGCTCGTCGGCCCACAACTCCTCCGCCGGGACGCGGCGCTCTTTGCCCTCTTGCCGCTCGACCGCGAGCAGGACGCCGCGGCGGTCGTCGACGTCGGCGACGCCCGTCACGGTCACGGCCTCGGCGTGGCCCTCCTCGTCGGGATCGCGCCAACTCGCGGCAAATGGAGGCTTCAGGGCGTCGGTGAAGTAGACCTCGAAGGCGCTCAGTTCCTCATCCGGCCCGTAGGTATCCACCAGCAATTGATCGAAGCGCGCCTGACGGTCGGGGATCAGCGGGATGTTTTCGGTGTCACTATACATTAGAGCCTGTGTGTAAAGCAATTTGTGGGGGTAAACGGGCTTTCGCATGGGCGGCATCCTCGAAAGCAACGGTACTGATAACCCCCGTTTTCGCATGTTTCAGCCGCTTAAAAGCCTGTTTTCAGCTTTACACACAGGCTCTAAGCTAGACTTTGGCCATTCGTTGCGGAGATAAGGCAGGCAGACTAAGCAAACGACCACTCCTAGAAAAGAGGGTATCATGCTTACGCTGCCCGCCTCCATTATGGAGC
>JAABUQ010001406.1_pt1 | contig 51980 bp, 52 predicted proteins | sample 5560001 | NCBI WGS metagenome assembly JAABUQ01 (sample SAMN10711888, study PRJNA513371) | rock metagenome | isolation source: Antarctica rocks | place: Antarctica: Victoria Land, Finger Mt nord | collected 2015-12-18
GGAGCGCACTGCCATTTGCAATCGTTTTTTCTGTTCTTGATTGAGGAACCCTTCTGTAGGCATTGTCCAATTCACTCTGCGTCTTTCAAGCTTCCATTTTATACCTTTTAGAGGTTCATTAGCTTAACATGGGGTGGATGGGGAGTTGAGCGTCACCGATATTATTTCCCCTGCCGTAATATCTCAACGATTTGTGGATGCATCGGTGGCACTGGGATATAACTACAATCCTGATTTCAACGGAATGCAGCAAGAAGGGGCGGGACCTTTTCAGTTCACGGTCAAGGATGGGAAACGGCATAGTGCTGCTGCTGCCTTTCTCCTGCCCATTCTCCAGCGTCCTAATTTGACCACGACAACCGGAGCGTTGGTAACTCGATTGTTGTTTGAGGGAACCCGCACCGTTGGAGTGGAATACCTGCATGAGGGAATGCTGCACCAGGTTAGGGTGAATCAGGAAGTAATTTTAAGTGCAGGTTCGTTCGATTCACCCAAGCTGTTGATGCTTTCTGGCATTGGGGATGTAGCACAATTACAAGCGATGGAAATTCCTGTCGTCGTTGATTTGCCAGGGGTCGGTCAAAACCTACAAGACCACATTCTCGTTCCGGTGCCATACGAAGCAACTCAGGATTTACACACCGCAATTACCAGTAATGGGATCGCTGAATCTGGATTGTTTTTACATAGCGAGGGTAATCTAGACGCTGCGCCAGATTTAGAGCTGATCTTTGGTCCCATTCTGTTTGTACCTCCTGGCTATGCCCACTCTGGTTTGGGATTCACAGGTGTAGTCACTCTGACCCATCCCCAAAACATTGGAAGTGTCAGTTTGCGATCGCCTAACCCCAAAGACGCGCCGAGCATTCAGATGAATTATCTCCAAAGTCAATCCGATGTGCAAAAGCTAGTTGCAGCGATTAAATTAATCCGCAAATTGTTTTATACCAGTGCCTTTGATGAGTTTCGAGGTCAGGAAGTCGCTCCTGGTGCCAACGTTCAGAGTGATGAAGCTCTCATTGCTTACATCCGAGAAGTTTGCGGTACAGTGTTTCATCCTGTGGGGACCTGCAAAATGGGAACTGATCCCATGGCGGTTGTAGACCCCGAACTACGGGTCTATGGGGTTGAGGGGTTGCGTGTCGTTGACGCATCAATTATGCCAACTCTGACCACAGGACATACGAATGCGCCCACGATCATGATCGGCGAAAAAGCAGCCGATTTAATTAAAGCCGCAGGTGACGTTTCACAGCAAGTCGCTTCGGCAATGGCAAGCTGACAGGGAGTGCGATCTCCCTGACCGCCTGACAGAAGTAGGCGCAAGCCAGTGAGAATAAGGCTTTAGAGAAAAAGGGCTGAGTGGCATGAGAGGCTAGAGTTATCCCTCTTCTGTCACTCTAATGAGAGTATAATCGGTGGTAAGTGCTGAAATCTAAGCCCTGTCTATGGATAAGCCCCGTGCTGCTCGACCAACCATCAAATTTATCGACGAGTATTGTGCCTCTTATAAAAATCTGTTTTCAGAAGTTAGGAGCCTCGAGGCATTTAAGCATTTGCATGCCGGAATGATTTCCCCGATTAAGCGTAAGACTCTACCAGAAATTGCCAAAGTGACGGGGTTAGAAAATGAACAGTCGTTGCATCACTTTCTCACAAAATCCCCTTGGTTGGCCAAGGAACTCAGAAAGCAGAGACTAGATTTAATTTTACAAGAATTAAAAGGGAGAAGAATTTTTCGAGCTTATTGATGAAACAGGAGATAAGAAGAAAGGGAGAAGTACAGATTACGTCAGTCGCCAATATTTAGGAAAATTGGGGAAGATAGATAACGGGATTGTTGCAGTAACAGCTTGGGGATTAACCGAGGGTATTACCTTCCCCTTAATCTTTGAAGTTTACAAACCAAAGGGACGACTCAAAGTAGGAGACATCTATCGCTCTAAGCCAGAGATAGCCGCACAGATGGTAATAGAGCTTAAACAGATAGGATTCGAGATAGAGCTAGTATTAGCAGATAGTCTTTATGGAGAAAGCGAAAGCAATTTTTTGGGGTGTTTAGAGGAGTTAAAACTCAATTTTATTGTAGCCATTAGGAGAAATCATGGAGTCTGGTTGCCCAAAGAGCAGACGGTTCGGTGCAATCGATGGCACGCCAGTCGCCTCCAAGGGGGGAACCCCCGCACGGCGCTGGCTCGAAAATTTGACCGAACTTTTAGTGATGGAACTCAAGAAGTCCGTCACGTAAGAGAAATTATCTTTGGCAAAAAGAGAAGTCGCAGATTTTGGGAGATTACGATAGATCCGGAAACAATGCCCGAAAACTCAACCTGGTATGTGATGACAGAGATTCCTGGGTTGAACTACAAAGATGTTTGAAATTTATATGGCTGTAGAAATTGGGTCGAATATGGCTTAAATCAAAGTAAGAACGAATTAGGATGGGCAGATTTTCGCTTAACTCGATATCAAGATATTGAAAAGTGGTGGGAGATAGTTTATAGTGCTTACTTACTCGTTAGCTTGTTTGCTGATTCGGAAATAGAATTAGAAAAACCAGCCTCAACTATTGCGGGTTCTAGAGTTAGAGAGCTTTGGCAAGAACATCCAGAATGGGATAAAGAAACTGGCTGGAAAAACTTGCTTAATAATCTTCGCCTAATTAGTCTACCATTCTTCTGCTTCAACCTTATTCTTCCTTGGTTAAAGGTGTTTCCAATTCCGCAATTATCCTTGGGATTTCCTCGCTTAATTGCTTTGATGAATTTTTTTCCTAGTGCTGTTCCACAGACCGCAATAGATGCGGATTTCCAGTTTTCCTCTGCTTAGAGTGACAGAAGAGCGATACTACACAAATATTAACCCGGCAATGATTGAGAGTACAAAGCTTTAAGCGGCATAGGCAATGGCAGGATGCTTGAAATACTTCATAACTCGAGCCGGTAACTTCTGCAATTTATGCAAGTGTGAACTGACTCGCCCTTTTAACTGACTCAGGCTACGGGTCGGTGGCTTAGAGTGAACGCCTTGCAAGACGATCGCAATTGAGATACTCTGCCGGATTCAACTGGGGAGAATAGGGTGGCAAGAAGTGCATCTCAAGTTTGTCACGATGTTGAAGCAGCCACTGTTGTACAGCCTCCGAGCGATGTACCGGATGCCTGTCCACAATCCAGATCAATTTGCCTGTGCGCTTGGCAATCAGTCGTTCTAGGAAAGGGATGAACACCTGGGAAGTCAGTTTTTGGGTGTAGAGCATGAAGTGGACTTTGCCGGGAATTACTAATGCTGGCAACGTAGTTGACGCTGACTCGTTGAGTGCTGGGTTGAATTTCTGGGGTCTGTCCAATCGGTGCATAACCGCGACCGACTTGAGCATCAGAGCGCAGACCAGATTCGTCTCCCCAGGCAATCGCCGCGTCCTCCTGCTGAGCACGTTGTTCAATGGCTGGATACTCCGTTTCCAACCAAGCTTTCACGGCTTTTGGGTCTTGCTCGTAGGCACGTTTGAGTGGTTTTTGTGGCGTATAGCCCCAGCGCTTGAGATATTCACCCACCGTGCGAATTGGCATCTCAACACCACACTCGTAAGTAATCAATGTTTGTACTGCTTGCCGTGTCCATAGAGCGCTATCAATGTCCAATTCGTCGGGAAAATGTTGACGCAGTAATCGCTGTACTATTGCTTCTTCTGTTGGACTCAAAGTCCGCCCTTCACCAAATTTTGCTCCTCTGGGCTGCTGGTTCAACGCTGCCTCACCAACTTGTTGGTACTGTCCGCCACCATCCTGAAACAGTAGTGCGATGCACACCAAGATAGGTGGCAATCTCGCCCATCGGCTTTCCTTGCTCTCGCAGCCGAATTGCAAGAGGGACGCAAGTAGTTTTGAGTGGTGGGATTCAGCAATCGGGCATCAGGTTTATTCATACATCAATTCTATCTATTTTGCCTCTCAACCTGTAGACTCTTCGATTGCCGGGTTAATAGCCTTGTGAACATGTCAAACTCTGCCCATCACTATGCCCAAAGTGCGTAGCGCTGGCAACTCTATTGTGCTGCCCCCACCGTTCGTAAAATATCCAGGTTACGAGGAAGATCCCCCTGCGCCAGTGTTGTCATCACACATCGGGGGCATGGATCAATCACATGGAGTTGGGCAGCTGTCCCAAGGTTAAGCTGGTGATTAAGCCAATCATTTTCAATATCGGAATGAAGATTCTTTGAGATGGCGGATTGCAACAACGCTACCATCGGTTTTCCTTCATTCAAAAACAGACGAATGTAATTGCTGTGAGTGCTAACAGCGCTGGCTGAATTTTTGATGACTGAATTGAGCATTGAATCGAGTGGGAATAGCGATCGCCTATGGCACGGCAAAGCCGAACGCACATGAAAATCCTCGACCAAAATGATAGTGTACTTAGAGACAATGGAGCCTCCAGCAGTTGATGAATTCATAAGGTTTCAAGCATTCCTTCGCTCCCTTCTTTGAGCATCAAAGGAGGGATAGAATAGGCAATATCCAAGAATTTAGGATTGGGATGACAACGCAGCGAGTCACCATCGACCTTCCAGAAGCCGTTTTTCGACAGTTGGTGCGGATTGCTGAAGCCACTCATCAGCCTGTTGAGGTGCTCGTTGCACAAAGCGTGCTCAGTAATCTACCCCCGTCTGCGGACAGCGCCTTGCCTGAGCTACAGCCTGAATTTTTGAGAATGCAAGGCTTGACGAATGAGGAGCTACTGGCGATCGCTCAAGCTCAAGTTGAACCCAGTCAACACGAACACCAGACTGAACTCTTGGCAAAAAATGAAGAGAGGTTGCTAACTTCAGAAGAACAGCAGGGGCTAGCTGCATTGAGACAAGCAGCCGATCACCTGATGCTGCGTAAAGCCTACGCATGGTCTTTGCTGCGCTGGCGTGGGCAACGAATTCCAGCCCTAAGAGAACTACCGTTGCCGCTGTGACCATCTTGGAGGCATTGCGGCGGCAAGTTATTGAGGAGTCAAACCATCGCTGCGAATATTGCAAGACTTCCTCGCGGTTGACCGGAACACCGTTGGTGATGGAACACATTTTGCCGCGAACGCTGGGCGGGAGTGATGATCGTAGTAACTTGGCTGCCTCCTGCTACCGCTGCAACGAGTTTAAGGGGGCGAAAACTGATGCGATCAATCCTGAAACTGGACAGCTTGCGCCGCTGTTCAACCCTCGAACGCAAACTTGGGCTGACCAATTTGCTTGGGTTAATGCCGGAACCCACATGATTGGAGTAATGCCTACAGGTCGGGCGACAGTAATCGCATTGCGGCTCAACAACGAAAATGTGGTCGAGGCACGAGCGATCTGGATTGAATTTGGTTGGCACCCGCCAGCAGGTGAGTCCTAAAGGCGACTCAACCATATCAACTCGTCTGGAAAAGTATAGCCCTACGCCTTAGAAGCTCTATCTACAAAGTGTTTCAGCGATCAAAAATCTGCACCACTTATTTGCTAGCATTTTGAGATAGAAATTTCTGTAGCAAACCTAGCTTCGTCCCAACTGCCCTAAATTCCGAATGACTTAGAGTCTAGAATCTTTGCCTAGCAATAGTTTCAGCGATCAAAAATCTGCGCCACTCATTTGCTAGTGCTTTAAAGACGAAGATTTCACTGGATGAGATTTTATTGTAGTGAAATAATAAACTTGCGCCGCTCATTTGCTAATGAGGTTTATCGGAGGTTGGAAGGGTAAAAATCCCAAAAGCCCTCTTGGAAGCGAATTTCAGCCGTCAAGCGATCGCGCCACTGATTTGCTAATCGCTAATTGCAACACCCAATCGCTTCAAAATTTGCAGCACATCATAAAGCTCATTTCTCGACTGAGTGAACATCGAGAAATCATCAGAAAGGGCATAAATAGGTTTTGGTTTCTGAATTAACTTAAGAAATAGAAACCCATCTCCATTTGTCACCATACTAAACAGAGGGCGATCTGAATTTGGACTCGCCATCATATAAGCTAACGCTTGCGGAATCGCCGTTGAAAAGGAAATTTTAGTCTGCTTAGATTCCACTAAGATTAACCAAAACCGATTCTGCAAGACTAATGCATCAATTCGACCTGTCAGTTTCGTTTCACCTTCTTCCGCAGAAATCTCGACTGAAGTTTCTCCACGGATTTTGAATGGTGGGTCACAGAAACCTGCCTGATACAACAAGGGTGAAGTGACTAACAGATTCACTGTGCTTTCAGTTAGAGCACCATCTGCACTGTTATAGAGATAACTTGCTTTCACGCGATAGAGCATTGCTTCTTCAGCTGCACTCAATGCTGGTAAATTCTCTTGCCATTCAGAAAAGAACTGAACATCTGGCGATCGGCTTAAACCAAACAGAGCCTCAGCCTGATTGACTGATTTGACTGTTTCAGTGACTGCCAATGTTGCCATTGCTAAAATTTCTCTCTTTGCGTGGCTTTAGTCTATCTCTAATCATAGCGTCGCGCTCCATCCTGACATGAATCGTCAGCCATCAGTGAGGTGGATTGACTAAATACTAGCAAATATGAAGAGGCGAGAATCCCAAACAACTGGCTGGTTTAAGCTTGTCGTTATCTGCTTAAAGTCAGAGTGAGCTTCGTTAATCAGGATGTTGTTATCAACTCTTGCCACAATAGAAGGAACAACAAGAAGCGCTGAGCGTTGCTCCTTGACCCACTGATTACCGAACCTCTTGCTCGTTTTTTAGTTGGAACTGTCCCAGCCGCGTAGACTATTATATGCCTAAAGTGGACAATAAGATGATACTCGTGAAATGAGCATGATTGAGTTCGGTTGGCTAGCCGCACCATCCTCTACTCTGAAGATATGCAGCACAATCAACTGACTGAAAACAAACTCCGCATATCAACCCATTCACAAACTCAGTTGCCTGATCCTTGCCCGGAGCCAGTTTTATGACGACTACCACCCAAAAACTCATCTTTGAAGAATATCTTGCCTACAACGATGGCACAGATTACCGCTATGAATTAGTCGATGGAGAACTCGTGCCCATGAGTTTAGGAACTGGCAAACATGGGGCAATCATTCGCTTTGTTGCGCGGCAGTTTGAAGATGCACTGGCGCAATCTGGGCAACCTTGGGTAGCGCTTCCTGCCCTTGTTGGTGTCCGCTCTCCACGTGGGCGAAGTTGGGATACTTCCCGCATTCCGGATGTTACCGTTCTAACAGTTGTCCAATGGGAAGCCATGAGCGATCGCGAAGCCGTGATTAATCTCAATGAGCTACCTCCGATTCTAGTCGTCGAAGTCGTTAGCCCCTCCACCAAAGCTGACGACTACCGCTCAAAACGTGCTGAATATGGGTTGCTAGAAATCCCCGAATATTGGATCGTTGACCCGCTGGAAGAAAAAATCACCCTCTGCATCCTGGAGCATCAGTTTTATGACTCCACAGAATTTCGAGGAGATAATTTGATTCAATCCCCCACCTTTCCAGATATCAATCTGACAACCGCTCAAATCTTGGCAGGCAGACTCTAATTATACGGTAGCTTATTGGTTTGTAATTTCATCTTGGTGAGAATTTTCCTTTGTTGGATGACCCATAGGTATTTAATTTGATTGGGCAACATGAAAGGCAGAGATATAGGATAGCTGCATCGTGTCACCGTTTTGCTCTAACACCTGTCGTAATCCCTCAAATAGCCGTTGCTTCTGCTGGGGTTCTAGTTTCAAGTGAGGAGAATAAGTATTCAACAACAGCAAATACTGATCGACCGAGTACGTCACTTCAACCTCTATCTGTCCAGATACCATGTCCTTAAATTGACCGGACTTGATCGCCATCTGCCCCAGCTCGTTGAGGATTGCCGTCTGCGTAGCACTATCTTCATAGCGGCGGTTTAGAGAGGGCGCATGAGTTTGATAAACCGCTGATAGCTGTTGGTATACCTCGTACAGAGGCTGGAGTTCCTTATTCCATAGCAAAATGAGATGCCCTTCAAGGCGCAATGCCGCCGCTGCTTTCGGATAGCCAATCTCTGGCGAAATCCAGTGAAATGAACTCGCTGCCAACACGGCATCGAACGTTTGGGGTGCTAATTCCCATTCTTCAAACGAGCAATTTTGTAGCTCCACATTGGCGTATGGCTCACAGGTTTGTTGAGCCAGACGATAGAAATCGGGATTAGGTTCTACACAGACCATGCGGCAACCTAGAGCGGCAAACGCAGGGGTGGCGATCGCTGGACCACATCCAACTTCCAGCAGAATCGAGTCGGAGGAGAGTTGAGCAATTTCTACAACCCGAGCAATCAACGCCTGCGGATAGCGCGGTCTGACCTGATGATACGCCTCCGCTGCGGGCGAGTACCAGTATTTGCGTTGTTCTAGGTCTTTGCCATAGCACTCGTTCAGGAGGGTCTGTTTTAATTCTTTCATACTTAAGTTAATATATTCAATCAGCACGCTATGAATGCGAATTCAAATGTAGAGATAGAAATAAGCTTCATCTCTACATTCGAATTAGGAACTCATGACAATTTGACTGTGCCTATCCTAATGGCGGGAACGCATTTTACGCTGCTTTTGCACATCCGTTTTTTTGCGCTTTTGTTTCTCTAGGGGAGTCTCGAAATGCCGATGTTTCTTCATATCAGGAAAAATCCTGGCCTTAGAAACTTCTCGCTTAAATCGACGTAAAGCCGACTCAATTCCTTCGTTTTCGCCTACAATAATCTGTGTCATTCCATCTCCAAAATTAATTGAACTGATTAATAGACTCGCATGATATGGACAATTCCCGCGAGCCTGCAAAGAAAGCCGACACTCAAAGCCTACCCTTAATATCTTGGAGTTTCAGGAGGATGTTCTAATTCCTGGCAAAGTTAGCTGGGTCCTGATCCCGTCGATGGTTAATAGGAATGAGGGGGCTCTGGCCATCGCCCGCTAAGGCGGCGGTTTTCTCTAGGGCTTCCCTCAGCCGCTTGGCTGCGTAAATAGACATGTCCCGAGGCACGTTAATCCTGTCGCGCAAATATCGCAGGGCGACATCAGACCCCAGCGGCGGCATACAGGCAATGCCTGTCATCATGTGGGTTAGGGCACAACGCAGGGCTCCATCAAACAATCTGTCATCGGCGGGATTTACTCGAATAATATTAGTGCGGTGCTTGAGCACGCGTTGCAGCGCTTCAGCACGGGAGGTTTCGGGCTCTGGGTAAGTCACATCGGGTAGCCCAGTCCAGGGGCCGTGATCCACCTGTGCCTTGTTGATAAGCATCTGAGGTTCGCCGTTCTCCCAGCAGCCCCCCATCTGGGGCGGCAAATCATGCACATGGGTGTGAAAGTCGCTTTGGGTACCGCGATACGTTGGTCGGCTTTCCATAGCCACAAACCAGTCTGCCAAGCGCGGGTTTTCCTCCCGTAGGGAGTAGCCCTTGTAGTAGTAAAGACTGGCATTCATTCGCTCGACATAGGGCGTAAAGATAACGTCGGCGGTGCTGAACACATCTAGGAAGTAAGGGCCTGGAGTGCTGCCTAGGGCTTTCTCGACCCTGGATACCACTCCTTTGAATTGGTCTCGGTTGCGCTGCTCTTCCCGTGACGACACTGCTCGATAGCAAAGCCAGGAACACCAGGCTCTAAATAGAAGTCGCTCCAGCTGCCGTAGGGGGATCACTGTGGGGTCTTCCATCCCAGGACCTAAGGGGCCAAAGACCTGTTCCAGGGCAATCAAAATGTCATCACTTTCCGTGATCATGCGACCATCTAGCTCGATGGCCGGTAGCATACCCGATGGCACCAGGCGTTTGTACCAGCTCTCTTTCTGCCCGTAGCAGAACATTGTCACTTTTTCGATGCGGTAAGGGATCTGCTTTTCCTCCAGCCACAGCCAGATTTTCTGGCAGTAGGGACACCAGGCGTGGTTGTCGCGGTATAGCGTCACCCGCACATCAGATTCGGTCAGGCCAAATAAGCGCAAACGAGCTTGAGCATTGGTGGACCCATTGATGGTATCTACTTGAAAGTCCGTGAGGGTTTCTAGTTCTGCCCAGCTTAGGGGGGAGATGGTCATGGGAATGGGTGTCATGAATCGCTCAAAGGCCAAGATGGTGAGTTTGGGAAAGTTACCACTAAGGTGATCAACTATATATGGCGAACGCTAAAACTCAGCGAATATCTCTGATGGTCTCTAGTGTTTCTTGATATCTACTCTGATCTCCTTGAACCGAGTAGAGAGAAGCCGCTTTCTTTAAATCCTCAATCGTTCCCTGCTTGTCTCCTAATACAAAGCGGGCTAGAGCTCGTTTATTGTAAGCATCAACAAGCCTAGGGTTGCGTCGAATAGCCTGGCTATAATACTCAATCGCTCTCTTGTAGTCTCGTTGACCGCCAATCACTGGGCTATAAGAGTTTCCTTGGTTTATAGTACTAGGACCCGGATTGTAAAAGGTTCCTTGATTTATACTGCTAGCATCTGGGTTATAAAAGCTTCCTTGGTTTATAGTACTAGGACCCGGATTGTAAAAGTTTCCTTCGTAAACCCGACCAGAACGTGGGTTATAAAAGAGCCCATGAAAATTGCCGCCATTTGTGGGATTGTAAAAGGTTCCCTGGTAGATGCTGCCGCGGCTCGGGTTATAAAAGCTTCCTTGATAAAGACCATTACCCTGGCTATTAAGGTTTCCGCGGTAAAAGCTACCTCCACCCGGGTAATAGAAGCTGCCACGGATTATGCCTCCACCCCCCGAGTGGGAGAAGCCGTTGCTATCAATTTGGGATATAAGTGTCGTGGTCCCCTTCGGTGCAGGCATTGCCCGGACAGCATGGGTTTGTACACCAATTAGGGTGGCGATTCCCAGAGTTGTGATTGTTCTGTAAATGAGTTTCATGACAACGATTTAAAACGCTCGCTTCAGTCAGTGGTGGCAGCAGTTTGCTAACGCTAGTTAGATCAGCAGAGATCGCTGCTCTTATATATCTCTAGCTTATCAACCAATACTGAAATCAGCGTTTTAGCCACTACCAGCTATAAGCATGGAATAAGCCGTTGTCAGCGATATTGTGACTACGAATTAATCGGTTGTTACAGACGCGATCGCACAAACGTATCTAATCGCTCCATTCCTTTCTCAATTGAGGCCATATCTGTGGCATAAGAAAGGCGAATGTGGTCATCGGCACCAAAGGCAATGCCCGGAATCGTAGCAACGTGCTCGAATTCCAGCAGAGCGTTACAGAATTCTAGAGACTTCATGCCAGTTTTGCTGATGTTGCAAAACATGTAGAAAGCCCCATCTGGAGGAGCGCAAGTTAGACCCGGAATAGCGTTTAGTCTATGGAGCATTACCTGTCGCCGCTCAGCAAAGGCTTGGCACATCTGCTCTACGCAGTCTTGTGAACTCTCTAGGGCTGTGATCGCACCATATTGGGCAAAGGTACAAACATTCGAGGTACTGTGACCTTGAATAATAATCGTTGCTTTAATCAGCTCAACTGGCCCTGCCAGATAGCCTACTCGCCAACCCGTCATAGAATACGCTTTGGCGAAACCACTGCTGATAATGGTGCGTTCAAAAATTTCTGGTCCGACTGAACCAATACTGACGTGCTTGGCTCCGTCGTAGAGAATCTTTGCGTAAATCTCGTCAGAGACAACTAGAATATCTTTCTCAACGATCACCTCTGCCAGTGCCTTGATCTCGTCTGGCGTATAGACGACACCTGTGGGATTGGAGGGAGAGTTGAGGATAAACAGCTTGGTTTTGGACGTAACCGACTGACGGAGTTGGTCAGGCGTGATTTTATATCCAGTTGAGGCATCTGTGTGGACAATCACCGGTACACCACTAGCTAGCTTGACCATTTCTGGATAACTCAGCCAGTAGGGAGCTGGGATAATTACCTCATCTCCCGGTCCAATCAACGCCAGCATCATATTGAACAGGGAATGCTTACCGCCGTTTGTGACAATGACGTCCTCAGCGCCGTAGCAAAGGCCATCTTCTGTTTGCAGCTTCCGGGCGATCGCGTCTCTTAACTTTGGTTCTCCAGCTGCTGGACCATACCTAGTCTTACCCTCATCTAGAGCAATCTTAGCAGCGGCCTTGATATGCGCTGGAGTGTCGAAGTCCGGTTCTCCAGCGCTAAAATTACATACTTTTATCCCTTCTGTCTTCATTGCCTTCGCCTTCGCCGCGATCGCCAATGTTATGGAAGGGGGTACCTGACCCACTCGTGCTGCCAGCTTCATGTTTACTTTATCCGGCAAATTTCTAATTTATTAAGGATATCTTAGAATCCCGACTGAGCGGGTAATTAGCCATGTTGATTGGCTTGCTCTTGCAGCCACGGATCTACAGGCTGTCCATCTTTGCGATGCAGCTCAATCTCAACTGCTATCACCGCGTTAGACCCAGGAGGAGCAGGTTTTTGGTGGAAAACAATATCGTATGCTGCTGGATCTTGATTTCGCTCCCGCAGCCAATCATGTACCTTGAGCGTGGCAAAAAATGACTGCCCTTGCTCAAACATGCGGGTAATCTGCATCTGTAGAGTATAGGGGTTAAATCGAGGCATAGCCTGCTCCTAATGGTTTAAGTCAAGCGTCTCTTAAAGCGGAGTGCAGCCGAGTCCGAGCGCTTTCCAGCGCTTCTGGCAATTTGCTGGGATCGCGTCCACCAGCTTGCGCCAGGTTGGGACGTCCGCCGCCGCCACCGCCGCAGAGTTTGGCAATTTCCCCAATAAACTTACCAGCTTGCAATCCTTTGTTGTTAACACCTGGGCTGAAAGCTGCTACTAAACTAACTTTGCCAGCTTCAGGAACTGAACCCAATACTACAGCACCGTTGCTTAGCTTTTGCACTAACCGTTCAGCTGCTGTCTTCAAGGATTCTGGATCAACATCTTCTAACTGGGCAACCAGAATTTTGTAATCGCTCACCGCCTCAGCTGTTGACAACAGTTGGTCAGATTTGGTGAGCGCAAGTTGTGCTTTGAGGGTTTCCAGTTGCTTCTGATTGGTTCTGAGTTCGCTCTGAAGGCTCGTAATTCGCTCAGGCAGTTCTTCAGGTTTGACCTTGAAGCGCTCGCTTAATTCCCGCACCACGCGATCTCGCACATTCAGGTATTCCAAAATAGCTGGTCCAGCAACGGCTTCAATCCGTCGCACTCCAGCGGCAACGCCAGTTTCAGAGACAATTTTGAATACCCCAATCTCCGCAGTGTTGCTCACATGAGTGCCCCCGCACAATTCCATTGAGACCCCAGGGAAATCGATCACCCGCACCACATCACCGTACTTTTCGCCGAACATAGCGATCGCACCCTTCGCCTTTGCCTCAGCAATCGGCATCACCTCAATTTGGGCAGAATGACCCTCGGCAATCCAAGTATTCACCTGCTCCTCTACCTGTTGCAATTCCTCTGGTGTCAGGGGACGGGGACAATTAAAGTCAAAGCGCAGTCGGTCAAAAGCAACGAGTGAGCCTGCTTGAGAGATCGACTCATCAACAATTTTTTTCAACGCCGCTTGTAGCAAGTGGGTGGCGGTGTGGTTAGCTTGAGCGCGAAGGCGACAGGCACGGTCAATCTGGGCAGTAACAGGATCACCCAGTCGCAGAGTGCCGCGCTCAATCCGACCGTAGTGGATGTAGATGCCAGATTTTTGCTGAACGTCTTCAATTCGCACTAAGACAGAATCGCCCGACAGGTAGCCGCGATCACCAATTTGTCCACCGGATTCTGCATAAAAAGGTGTCTGATCCAGAACCACCTGCACCTCGGCCCCCGCCTCAGCTGACTCTACTTGCGTGCCATTGGCAATCAGTGTGGTGACTTGAGCTGGCGTGGAGGGTTGGGTATAGCCCAGAAACTGGGTGGCATTGATCCCCGATGCTAACTGGTTGACTGAGTCTGGCAATGTGAGGTCAATAATTTCGTGTGCTTCTTGTGAACGGCGAATCTGCTCTTCCATTGCCGTTTCAAAGCCGACTAAATCCACCACAAGTCCTTGCTCAGCTGCAACTTCTTGGGTCAGTTCCAGCGGGAAACCAAAAGTGTCATAGAGGATAAAAGCATCCCGACCGTCCATATGGCTTTTCCCTTGCTGGGTTAAGCGCTCCAGAATTTCTGCCAACCGTTTCTCACCTTGCTCCAGGGTTTTAAGAAAACGGTATTCTTCTCTTTGCAGTTCGGCTTTGATTGCTCTTTCTCGTTCGCGCACATTGGGATAGGCGGTTTCGGAAAGAGCGATCGCAGTCTCTGCCACCTGGGTTGTAAATTCACTCTGAATGCCAATCAGTCGCCCGTGGCGTACCACCCGGCGAATCAAACGCCGCAATACATAACCTCTACCAGTGTTTGACGCGGTGATGCCATCAGCAATCATGTGGACTACGGCTCGGATATGGTCGCCAATCACTTTGAGGGAAACTTTTGTCTTCTCGTCGCCCTTAGCGTAGTCTATCCCAGCAATTTCAGCAGCAGTTTTGATAATGGGGAATATCAGGTCAGTCTCGTAGTTATTGGGCACCCTTTGGAGGATTTGCGCCATTCGCTCCAAGCCCATACCGGTATCGATGTTCTTCTTTTGGAGGGGTGTCAGGTTGCCCTCGCTATCCCGGTTGTATTGCATGAACACCAGGTTATAAAACTCGATGAACCGGGTGTCATCTTCCAGATTAATCTGTTCGTCGCCCAGTTCGGGATGGAAGTCATAGTAAATTTCCGAACAGGGACCACAAGGTCCAGTGGGACCGGAAACCCAAAAGTTATCATCGCTTCCTAGGCGTTGGATGCGCTGAGCGGGAATACCAATTTTGTCCCGCCAAATTGCAAAGGCTTCGTCGTCTTGTTCAAAGACGCTTACAACTAGGCGTTCTGGCGGCAAGCCAAATTCTGTCACCAGTTCCCAAGCGTATGCGATGGCTTGCTCTTTGAAATAGTCACCAAAGCTGAAATTGCCCAGCATCTCGAAGAAGGTATGATGCCGTGCCGTGCGGCCTACATTCTCAATGTCGTCGGTGCGGATGCACTTTTGCGAGGTTGTAGCACGAGGGAATTTGGGTGACCGCTGTCCCAAAAAGATCGGTTTAAACGGCAGCATCCCAGCGATCGTCAGCAGCACAGTGGGGTCTTCTGGCACAAGAGAGGCACTCTTGAGGACTTGGTGTCCTCGCTGAGCGTAGAATTCGAGGAATTTTTGCCGAATTTCGCTACCGCTGAGGAACTGAGGGGAGGAAAGCATGGGAGTTTTAGAAGGGATGTTTAATGAATATGAGCGAACACGCTTACAGCAGTAAAATAAAAGCTTAACAACGATTCCATGTCCCTATACTGGGTTTTACTATGGCACTCAAACTCAAAATTCCGAATATAAAGTGTTCTGGCTGTGCAGAAACGATTACCGAAGCAATTACCACAATGGAACCAGATGCCAAGGTGGATGTGGATGTAGATGCCAAAACAGTCACAGTGGAATCTGCAGCTTCTGAAGAGACAATAAAACAGTCGATTGTCGCTGCCGGTTACACAGTTGAAGGTTACTAACCTTTAGAAGCAGGCAAGGGCACCAGGCCTCCCTTGCCCCCTGCCTCTTTATTTCTTGGGGGAAATCAGCATCATCATATTTCGCCCTTCTTTTTTGGGTGCTTGCTGCACCTCTCCGACTTCTTGTAAATCGGTTGCCATCCGCTTTAGCAGGGTTTCTGCTAGATCACTGTGTTGAATCTCCCGGCCCCGGAACATAACAGTTGCTTTCACCTTGTCGCCATCTTTGAGAAAACGCTCAGCTTGATTGATGCGAACTTGGTAGTCATGCTCCTCAATCTTGTAGCGCATTTTGACTTCTTTAACGTCAGCGGTATGCTGCTTTTTCCGGGCTTCCCGAGCTTTTTTCTCCTGTTCGAATTTATACTTGCCGTAGTCCATAATCCGACAAACAGGCGGGTCAGCCTTGTCACTGAGCAGAACCAGATCCAGCTCTTTTTCCTCTGCTAGTTGTAGCGCCTCCTGCGGGGTGATGATCCCCAACTGTGATCCGTCAGTATCAATGACCCGAATTTTCGGGAAGCGAATTCGTTCGTTGATTTGGGGTAGATTGCTAGCTCTTCTTTTCTCAATCACAGGCATTAGTAATCAATGGCAACTGTTGGTTAAAAACCTGACTTTACTCTTTGTACTTGCACTTCACCATAGCAAATTTTCTTGCTGCCAAGGGTAGGGTAATTCCCCCATCTACGAATAACGTTCATCGCGATTCCCTATTTGAGAAGCGCTTGCGCTCGCCCGCCCACTCCTCCAACGCTAGCTTTAGATACAAATTGTTATAATTTAGAGGAGATTTTACAAACATTTTCAAATCTAAAGACAAGCGTGATTACCTCCCAGCACTGGCAGCAACGGGTTGGCAGTCAAAGAGACTGGGTTTGGCGCGGTTGCCAAACTCGCTACACCTATATCCGCCCTTCTCAGCCGAACCAGAAAACGACACCGCTCATCCTGTTGCATGGGTTTGGCACTTCAATCGGACATTGGCGGCACAATTTAGCTGTACTTGGCGAACATCACACTGTCTATGCCTTGGATCTGCTAGGTTTTGGCGCTTCCGAAAAAGCCCCAGTCACATACAATATCGACCTCTGGGTCGAGCAGGTTTACGACTTTTGGCAAACATTCATCCGGCAACCTGTGGTTTTAGTCGGAAATTCCATTGGCTCGCTGATTTGCCTAGCCGCCGCAGCGGTACATCCAGACATGGTGCAAGGGATGGTGATGCTCAGCTTGCCTGATATGTCATTGGAGGAGGAGGCTATACCCCAATTCTTGCGACCCGTCGTAGCAGTAATCAAATCCTTAGTTGCTTCTCCACCTATACTCAGAACTTTGTTTCGGGTAGTTCGCAGACCGTATGTGGTTCGTCGCTGGGCGGCGATCGCCTACGCCAAGCCAAATGCCATCACCGATGAACTAGTAGACATTTTAGTCGATCCCGCCCAAGACAGGGGAGCAGCTCAAGCCTTTAGTGCCATCCTTAGAGGTATGACTAGTTCTCAATTTGGCCCTAGTGTCAAGACAGTGCTGCAAACCTTAGAAATCCCCATGCTCCTAATTTGGGGACAACAAGACCGCATGGTTCCCCCAATACTAGCCCTTAAGTTTACTCAGTACAATGCCAATCTGCAGCTTTTAAAGCTAGACAACGCGGGACACTGTCCCCACGATGAATGCCCTGAGCAAGTGAATCAAGCGATTTTGGATTGGATTGACCAGAGAGAGGAAGAGGGGGAGGGGGAGAAGGGGAGAGGGGGAGAAAGTTATTCTATAAGATAACCCGATGTATTTACATTCACCCCATCACCCTATCACCCCATCACCCCCTCTCCCCCTCTCCCCCTCTCCCTAACGGGTCTGTTTACCTAAGCTGCGATTAAACCACTCCTGGTATGTTTTCTGGCGTTCTGCATCTTCAACAACGATTTCTACACGCACCTTCTTACAACCATGACGGCGCTCAAGCGCAATCGCGTTTAAAAGTAGACTAGCTATTTTAGGCGAATTAAATTCGCCAATTACAGTCGGCTCACTGTCTAAACTGGCAGTTTCAGTAGCTTTACTAACGGTTTCGAGCAGCTCAATTCCAGCAATCTCTGCTTGGCCTAAATCAATCTCTGCAAGTTGTTTGCGTTCTGGACTGACTTGTTCCACAATCAATTTCTCACGCCGGACAGGAACTTGTACCATCCGGGTTTCGATTTCCTTGCGGACAATTACCTCACCCACTTTGCGCTTGCTACGGTCAACGACCAGCCGTTCTTCTAGCAAACGAATAATGTCATCTTCCAATGCCTTGGGAATGGAAGTGGACGTTGAGCCTTCATCTGTTGTTTCGTTGACAGGCATTATCGAACTGTTTGAACTTTCTGAAGCTTCCATACCTAGTGTTTTTGTAGTTATATACTCAGATCGTTGCGCTATTTCTACTTTCTTAATAGCTACAAAAATGCAATTTATCTGCAAGCTCAATTTCCTAAATAAGCTTGCTAGTTAATAGTAACAGACGATAGCCATGCTGTTCACCGCCTAAAAGTACAGGCAGAGCCTTAAAGTCGCCCCGCCTGTACATTCCTTAAACCCTAGCTCAGTCAGCTAGTTAAACATGTTCATTGAAAGAACTTAGATACGATCCCTGTGCGGTAGATCGGAGCTATCTACAACTGGGGTATCGTCAGTACTAACATCCAATTCTTCTCGACGAAGTGTTTCTTGAGCTTCAACCATGTCGCGATCTACGACTTTATTAACTCTGACTTCTTCCCGCAAAACTGCTTCTTTACGAATGTCGGGGGTTTCTTCGTAAATTTCCATATGTGCAACTTCCCCTTCACGGAAGTCCACAGAGCCAGGAGCAACTGCCTGACCAGCGCCTGTTGGAGTCACTCGCTCAATCACAACTCGCTCTTTCTCGATTGGGACCGAAACTCGTGCTGTTTCGGTTTCAACATGTTTGCCAACTGTTACTTCCCCAGTCTTAACGCGTTTTTTATTCGCAATCAAACGTTCTTGGTAGAGTTTAAGGCTTTGATGGTCCTGATCATTTAGTCCGTACAAAGACGGCTCTTGATGGTAATTGTAGGCAGTGCCTGGCGTAGCAGCGGGACGGTATGCGCCCTCAGGTGCTGATGCCTCATCATAAGCTGTATGTTGTTGAGCTGCCGCCGCACCCGTTATACCACCTGCCGCTGCGCCTGTTATACCGGCTGTATATGCTGCATCCAAAGGTGCTGATGTTTCCAATGGTGCTGCTGTGTCCACAGGTTGCGAAGCTTGCACCGTTGGGCTTACCGCAGTTCCAGTGCCAGTATTGCGATAATTTCCTCTGACTCGCTCTTCGTAGTCATGATCAAGCGTCGTGTTTTCGTTGAACTCAGGTAAATTGTCCGCTTGCTCTCTTGTCATTCCGACAGCATAAACACGGTCAGAGTTGTGATCGACCCGAGAACGACCAACAGGTAGCAATACTTTTTTGCCAAAAATCCAGAAGCCTAGATCAACAACAAAATACCGGAAATGACCTTCTTCGTCGACTAGGACATCACTAACTGTACCAATCTTCTGCTCTTCTTGTGTATAAACCCCCATTCCTTTGACATCATTACCGTTAAAGCTTTCACGATAATTTGGGTCGAAATCCTCAAGTTTTACTAGTGTCATACTACTCTCTCCTAATTTTCTCTATCTCCTGCCTAGTATGTTAAAATCTTGCGAATTTGACTTCATCTTCCTAGCGACGGACTTATACTCAGTTTGAATTCTTACAGGTGGTAGATATTCTTTAAGCGGCAATTATTTTTGGCAGAGAGACTGTTCTGTGAACCCCTGATTGTTCTGGCAAATCCATAGTTCTAATCTAGGAGAGAATCTGGCCTCTGTTTAAAAGCAGAGGCAGAGCTAATTTAAAGCTCTGCCTGTATGATTTCTACACTAGGGCGACAGAAAAACGGAAACGTCTCCGGCGTAAATAAACTGACCCTATGTTTTTTTAGGGCCTATCAGTTCTTCTATCTAGGACCCGACGACCCTTGGTGTCAACATCTAATTCTTCACGACGAAGCGTTTCTTCAGCCTCAACGGTCTCTCGCTCTACTTCTTTCCTAATTTTGACTTCCTCACGCACGAAGGCTTCTTTGTGAACGTTAGCCGTCTCTTCGTAAACTTTCACGCGCGCCACTTCCCCTTCTTGAAAGTCGAAGTTGCTTGGAGAAGCTATCATTCCAGCATTTGCTGGGGTAGTGCGCTCAATCACCACTCGCTCCTTTTCTACAGGAAGCGAAACCCTTGCTGTTTCGGTTTCAACGTGCTTGCCAACTACTACCTCCCCTGTCTGACGACGTCTTTTGTCGGCAACTAGCCGTTCTTCATACAGTTTAAGAGTTTGATGATCGCGAGCATTCAAATCATACACAGACGGTTCTTGCTGGTAGTTGTAGGCATCCTGAACGTCATTAGCATTGCTAGCCTGAGCCGAAACAGCCTTTGACCGAGAAGCCGAGTGTGGTACATCTAGAGGTGCTGATACCTCCACAGGTGCTTCATAGGCAGTTGCACTGACCGAAGGGCCAGCAGTCGGAGTGCGATAGACCTCCCTCACTTGCTCTTCATATTTGCGATTGACCTTCGTGCTATCACTGTATTCAGGTAACTCTTCCACCTGCCTTTTGTTCAGAATACCTGTGGCATAAATCCGGCGCGCGCGGTCATCGATTTGGCAATAACCGACTGGTAGCAAGACTTTCTTGCCAAAAATCCAAAAGCCAGTGTCAATGACAAAGTACCGTAAGCGGCCTGATTCATCAACTAACGCACTGTCAATAGTGCCAATCTTCTCATCTGTTCTCCCAGCGTGAACATCAAGCCCCTTGATGTCATCGCCATCAAAAAGTTCTTCGCGGTAGTTTGGATAAAAATCCTCGATCTTGTAAAGAGTCATGCTACTACTTCTCAATTTGTTTATACATAACCGGACAGAATACAGGAGGAGCCAGGCTGGTATTCAGAAGAACTCCTGTGCGACTGGCAGATGAATCAATCAGTTGGAAACCCTCACATTTAAACAGGTCGAAGAAGAGAAGCATCTTTAATTAAAAACCCTGGATTCAGCCGTGGGGTTCTTCCTGAACTCCAGATTGTTTATTTCCAGGCGTCTGCTCCTCAGTGCTAACATCTAATTCTTCTCGACGGATCGTTTCTTCGGCCTCAACAGTTTTCTGCTCTACAACTTTCCTGACTCGGACTTCTTCACGCACGAAGGCTTCTTTGTGAATCTCTGGTGTCTCTTCGTACACTTCTATACGTGCCACTTCTCCTTCTTGGAAGTCAAGTTCGCTAGGAGCAACTGCAATGCCGGCATCTGTTGGAGTCACGCGTTCAATGACTACTCGTTCTTTTTCAATTGGGACTACAACCCTTGCAGTTTCAGTTTCAATATGCTTACCAAGTGTTACTTCTCCTGTCTTGATGCGGCTTTTGCTTGCGACTAGTCGTTCTTCATACAGTTTGAAGGTTTGATGATTCTGGTCATTCAAATCGTACAAAGACGAGTCTTGCTGGTAGCTGTAAGTATCGCGATTGTAAGCTGCAGTGCTATTTTGAGCAGAGGTTAAGCCCGTTGTAGAGGCCAAAGGGCGATAAACTCCCCGCACCTGCTCTTCATAATCGTAATCAACCGTCATGCTGTCGTTATACTCAGGAAGACCTTCCACCTGTACTTTGCTCAGACCATCAACGTAAACACGCCGTGCGTGATAATCAATGCGGGATAGGCCGATAGGCAGCAATATTTTCTTACCTGAAGTCCCAAAATCTGTGCCAATCACTAAATAACGGAAACGACCCTCCGGATCAACTAGAGCATCGGCGACTGAGCCAACCTTTTCACCGCCTTCAGTATATAGATCTAGCGACTTAACGTCGTCACCACCAAACGTTTCCCGGTAGTTCGGCTCAAAGTCTGCAAGTTTGTAAAGAGGCATATTGCTATTCACCTTAAGTGTTTAATCTGTCCCCAATAAAGATAAAAATATACCGGCTCGACTTCATCTCCCTGGCGACTGACTTAATTGCGCTGTAAGGCTCAAAAAGGGTAGAGATTTAGTTGAGCATTTTGCCAAACTCGGAAGGAAGAAGCTAGGCAGATGTCTAATCAATTTTGGTTAAAACTAGTGCATCAGCAACGAGCGATCGCAGTTATCCGCGCCGCCGGAATTGAACAAGGCCGTCAGATGGCAAAGGCTGTGGCAAATGGTGGCATGAAGTTAATTGAAATTACCTGGAATAGCGAAGCGAGCGCTGAGTTAATTAATCAACTGCGCTCGGAATTACCAGGCTGTAGAATTGGCACTGGCACGGTGTTAAACTTAGACCACTTGGAACAAGCGATCGCGGCTGGAGCACAATTTCTCTTTACCCCTCACGTTGACCGAACAATGATTCAGGCAGCAGCCCAGAGGGGTGTGCCACTTATACCAGGGGCGCTCTCACCCACCGAAATTGTTACCGCGTGGGCTACAGGAGCCAGTTGTGTTAAGGTGTTTCCGGTGCAAGCGGTGGGAGGGGCAAGCTACATCAAAAGTCTACAAGGGCCACTTGGCCACATCCCGCTGATTCCGACTGGGGGAGTTACTCTAGAAAATGCCAAGGAATATTTGTTGTCTGGGGCGATCGCTGTGGGTCTTTCAGGTCAATTGTTTCCTCAACAGCTAGTAACAGATGAAAATTGGGAAGCGATCACTCAAAGGGCACAAAACCTGATGCAACAATTGGCAACACACTAACAGAGGGAAAGAGGGGGAACTCGGGGTCCCCTCTGGGGATAAGGGGGCAAGGGGGAGAGGGGGAGATATGTCAGCTTATTACCAAGTATCAGAGCACGCCTTTGAGTCTGAATATTTAAGCGAGTTGCAGGGGCAGATTCTAGCTAGTCGCTATTTTGCAGTTAACAACTTGAACCGCGATTTTGTCGGAACCAAGGGATTTTCTGTAGTATTCCGGCGCTCAAGCATTGGTGAAGTTGAACGCCGTTTTCCCTGCTTCAAACCCTATTTGAGCGTTGCTTTACAGACAACATGTAACGCCTTTTATCTCAATCCACTGCTGTTACATACCGGTTCCCGCGTAGACCCACATATTGATCGCAGCCTACGCTCCTATTGCAAGACAATCGAGCCTCCAGATGTAGTAAGCGTCCTCTATATTCAAGTGCCGTTTGCTCTCAAAGGCGGGGAGCTAGTGCTACGCTCCCACAAGCGCCAGGTTGGTTGTATTAGACCTGAATTCAACACCCTGCTTCACTTTCAGGGCAATCTAACCCACTCGGTTAAGGAAGTCATCAGCCCAGGAACCCGTCTCAGTCTAGTTTGTGAACAATATAGCCTTTTAGATGCTGAGCTTCAGCAAATCCCGGAGTTTACTGTGGAATCTAGAGCCCTCAAGTCAGAGGGGTTAGGGGTCAGAAAGTTAAAGGAGTCAGGGGTACGTTGACCCTGACTCCTTTGCTTTAACTTAGCTGGGCAACTAGCTGATTCTGCAACAGTGTTTGATTCGTCAGCAAGTCTTCGACCGTCATTCGTAGCAGGCGCTGATCATCGACTTGGAACAAGACTTTAATTCGGTCACTACCAGGATACCCGGTTGGTGTTAGCTGGGCTATCGTCCTAGCACCGTCTCGATCATTGAGAGGTTGCACCTGGTTTTGCTCGTTGTCAAGACGACGAGTAATTAAGCGATCGCCATCAAAATACACTTCGGTACCACCTGTTTGGGCTCCCAGCTCCCCGATAATTAATTCGATGCTTGGTTGATTGTCCGCCGAAGCGCCTAAAACTAATTCCACTGGCTCATTCATGGGGTAAGGTTGCCCAGATTTAATTAAGGGATGCCACTTGTGGCGATTGTGACACCTGTCCCAGTAGCGGATGCCGTAACTGTGGTAAAGAAAATCCTTTAGTTCTACGCCTTGACTCAACTGGAGAGCGCCTTGAGCGATCGCCTCAAAAGGTCGCTCACATCGAATTTTACTTGGCTCAAAATATTGCTGTACCCAGCTTTGCACTGCGGGCATTTGTACCGTGCCGCCGACTAACAAAACAGCGTCAATGTTTGAAACTTCTATTCCCTGCCGTCGTGCTTGTTGCAATAGCTGAGCCATACTACCATCCAAACAACCAAAAAACTGGTGTTCCTTGAGGATAGTTTCAAGAGTGTGGCGGTCTAGTTCCAGTTCGTAGCTCTCGAACGTTTCATCATTGAAGTAAACTTCACTCGTTTGAAATTGCGACGACAGCTGAATCTTCAACCGCTCTGCCAGTCGGGTAGTTAAGGGAGTTGCTACCAATCCCTGAGTAGCGGCAAAGTAGTCCACAATCCAGTTATCAATATCAGAGCCACCCAGATTTTGCCCCGCCTTTGCCAGCACCCGGGCTGTTTTTGCCTTCTGACCTGACTTTTCTGCCAGTAGCTTCTCGCCCCATTTAAGGATGAAGCCTAGTGGCTTTTTTCCGGCTTGGACGCCTCCCTCCAGTCGCACAAGGGATAGATCCAGTGTCCCACCCCCAAAATCAATCACCAGCAGATTTTCCTGGTCCGACATCCCGTAACCCAAAGCGGCTGCTGTGGGTTCATCTAACATTCGCACCTGCTCCACCGGCAGCGACTGGCATACCTGACCTAGCCAGTGGCGGTATGTTTCAAAACTGTCTACAGGTACGGTCAACACTAAAGATTTTTCGTCAGAAGTTTTAGCTTCCAGTTTTTCAATCAGCTGGGTTAGGAACCACTGCCCTACTTGCTCGAAATTAACTATATGCCCGTCTAGTTCTGGCAAGAAGCCCTGGATGTCAGCACCAATCCCTCGTTTGAAGCCGCGGAAAAATCGTGGGTCGCTCGTGAGGTCAAGACCGCGATCACGCACAGCCTGCCCCACTACCACTTTTCTTTGTGAGGCATCTTCAACATATACCAGACTGGGAATCAGGGGTGGGTTTTGACCCATTTGAATCGATAAACCAGGTAAGGCAAGAGTTTCGGGCTGCTGGGTGACTGGATTCCAGCGAGCGATGACAGTATTGCTAGTGCCAAAATCGATTGCGTAAGACGAAGTCTGAACCACAGGTATCGCCATGTTTTTTCTGATTCAATTATCCACCAGCCACTCTGCTTGCAAACGTGCGATCGCCTCTTCCTTTGCTTTTGCTTCCACCTCAATCCAAGGTGCCTCTCGGTAGACACTTGGCATAGCAGTGATGAAGTCACTGTGCTGTCTGTCGGTGAAAGCTTCTTGTCCATTAGAGATATGGACTAGCTGCCACTCCGGGTTTTGCCAGGTTTCTCGTGCGGCATAAAACATTTCAGCCACACTTGGCTCTTCATAGCTGGTGAGCTGTTCGTGGCAAACATGGTGATGAGCATCGAAAACCATTGGTATACCAGCGCAATTACAGACTTCTAGAATCTCACGAGCACTATAGGCATATTCGTCATTCTCAAAGGTCAATCGACTCTTAATTGCCTCTGGCAGTTCACCAATTACCCGAATCAGTTGCTCTCGGCGTTGGGATTTTCCACCGTGAATGTTCATCAATGCCCAAGGTGAACGGGGTAAGCCCATCAAGTCAAACGTCCGTGCGTACCGCTCCAGAATCTTAATACTATTTTGCACCACTTGAGGCGAATCAGAACTCAGCACAACGTACTGATCTGGGTGCTGCACTAACCGAATACCCAACTCTTGCGCCCGCTCCCCAATACAGGCTAGATCAGCACTCATCGCCTCTAATATACTGGCTCCGATCTCGTCTTCCAGGTCACTGAGTGGAAAAAGAGCCGAAGAAAGGCGGTAAAGCTGAATATTATGCTGCTGACAAAAAAACAATGCTCCATTCAAACGCTTTAGGTTGTCCGCGTAAAGTTCCTTCAGCACGCTTTCACGTTCAGGCTCACTCAGTTTCAAATAGCGCGTGCGCGTCATTGTGCGGAAGCGTACTTCTTTGGAGAAGGTAACGCATACTAAGCCTAAGTGCGGACATTCTTGTAGAGCTTGAGAAGGAGAATCACCTTGCTGCAACACCTTTGGTAATGGTGACTCGTTCAAATGGACTGCTCTCATCAGTTTGTTAATCCACTATCGCTTCGGAATTTGCTCTAAGGCAATAGTATTGATTTACATGACACTTTGCTTCTACCCAATTGCGGATGATCAAAGCGTTCTTTCTTGTAGAACAATCTAGAAGTTACTTGCGCGAACAATACCTTTTTAGACTCGTAGCGAAAAGCCGTCATACTCTACTTAAGGCACAACAAAGGCGTGGTCGCATTAACTCTTGACCCAGCTGTTTGGTATTCCAGTCTAGGTCAGACTTTGCCACGCTTGAGCCACAACGTCACTAAGCCAGCGTCGTTGTGCCTGGTCTAGGAGGCTGTCGTCGGCTAGAACCTCAGATGTTAAGTGTTCTAACGATTGACCCTGATCCCGGACAATTTTGATTACGCCGGCGATCGCGGCAGCAACCAGTTCTTCATCAACCGGTTTTTGCCGCAGGGCAACAATTTCTTGGGTACTGGCTGGGATGGGATAATGCATGGCGTGAGTTTACACAAGCGGGAATTACCTTAATAAAACTGACTAAATTGTAAACTTTCTTAAGCTAATTCTCAGAAAATGGTATTCGGTAGTTTAGCTTACTCTGAGCCTTTGTAACTCTGTCTGCGTTAGTAATTAACTGGGAGCTGAAATCACTAAAATGAGAGAAATACTTTACATAGAAATCCCCACCGCGGATACAGGGGCAGTACGCAGTTGGTTACAACAGGACTTTGAGCCAGGAATGGGGGAGAAAATTATCACCCCTGAAGGGTTTCGCTTACGGTTGGCTCAGACGACAAGTCCGGCAACAGTCATTTCAAAAACGTCTAAACAATTGGCTTGTGAACTCTCAGCTTTCGTTTGGTCGGTGCAGCGAACGACCTATCTAAAAGTATTCCGCTGGGCACATAAACCCGGGCCAGATGAAAGGCAAATCCTGCAACGCCTGAGCATTGAACTCAGAAGGCAGTTTCCCAATCACTATCCTGAACCGCCGGTGATTGACTTGTCACAGCAATCTATCTTTGAAGCACTAGTTCCGTATTACCCCCTCACCGTCAAGTACTTTCAGAAAATGCCCAATGGGGAGTACGACCTCAAGCGTGTCTACTGGTGGGAGCAACGGTGGCGAGAAGGCGTCCGCAATCCTCAGCAGCCGCGACAAGTTTTGTTTTCCCAAACGAGACCAGGAGAGGGGGAGATTTCCTCACCCCTTTATGACCTCATTTATGTAGGTGGTGCTTTGGGTGTTATCCATGCAGCGGTCATGGCCCAACTGGGCTACCGAGTGCTGCTGCTGGAGCGGCTACCCTTTGGCCGGATGAACCGAGAGTGGAATATTTCCCGCTCAGAATTACAAAGCTTGATTGAATCGGGCTTGTTTACCCCAGCTGAGTGCGAAAGCATCATTGCCAGGGAGTATAAAGACGGATTTAATAAATTTTTTGATGCCAATAATCCAAGCAAACTAAAATCGCCAGTCTTGCACACCCCAACTGTATTGAATGTGGCGTTGGATGCAGACAAATTACTGCAGCTATGTGGGGAAAAACTGCGTGCGGCGGGGGGGGAAATCTGGGATGAGACGGAGTTTATTAGGGCAAATATTGAACCAGAACAGGTTGTAGTTCAGACCAGTCATTTACCCAGTCAAGCAAACAGGCAAGCCAGCGGGCGCTTATTAGTGGATGCGATGGGGACTGCTTCCCCGATTGCGTGGCAGTTGAATGGTGGTCGTGCGTTCGACAGTGTTTGCCCTACAGTAGGGGCTGTGATCTCTAGTGGATTTGAGCCGGGAGTGTGGGATTCCCAATATGGCGATGTCCTCAACAGCCATGGGGATATTTCACGCGGACGTCAACTGATATGGGAGTTGTTTCCGGGGGCAGGAGAGGAAATCGCGATTTATCTGTTTCATTACCATCAGGTCAATCCTGATAACCCTGGCTCATTGCTGGAAATGTACGAAGACTTTTTCACAATCCTACCAGAGTACCGGCGTTGTAATGTAGATCAGCTTGTGTGGAAGAAGCCAACTTTTGGTTATATTCCGGGACATTTTAGTGTGGGAAGTCGCGATCGCCAGGTTGCCTTTGACCGGCTGATAGCAGTCGGAGACTCCGCATCGCTCCAGTCACCCCTTGTCTTCACCGGCTTTGGCTCTCTAGTGCGCAATCTAGGTCGCTTGACGGCTCTTTTGGATACTGCCTTGAGGCATGACCTCCTTAGTGTCCAACACTTGAACCAAATTCGTGCCTACCAGAGCAATGTTGCAGTCACCTGGCTATTTTCCAAAGGCATGATGGTACCGACACACGCATTTTTGCCGCCGCAGCGGATAAATTCGATGCTGAACACCTTCTTTGGCGTTTTAGCAGACGCACCTCCGGCTGTGCCAGATACTTTTATTAAGGACCAAGTCGATTGGCGAACTTTCAACCAGTTAGCTCTTAAAGCAGCTAGGAAAAACCCGGCCTTGCTGCTGTGGATTTGGGAGTTGGCAGGTGCGAAAGATATTCTACGTTGGTTGGGTAGCTACTTTAACTTTGGCCTTCATGCCCTACTAAACTGGCTGCTGGGCAGTTGGTTTGGGCGCTTGTTAGGCCGGATACAACCTTGGCTGGAACCCCGATATCCTGCCTTATGGTTATGGCTGCTAGCTCAAAGCTACGCCCTTACTACTGGAATGGGGCGTCCACAAAATGGCAAGCAGCTTTCAGCTCTTAGCTATCAGCAGGTGAGGAGTGAGGTGTGAACTGGGCTACAACCATCCGCTGTCTAATTCAGGTAAAGGTCGGTAGTTCAATTGCCGCCAACGACTTTCGCCCCTTGGGTGGACGCAACGGATAAACCACCGGCGAAGGCCAGTTGGAACTGGAGGTAAAGCAACTGGTTTCCTGCTGGGGCAACTCATCAAACTGGAATTGAGTTGTCTGGTCTGGTGGGACCAATTCAGAAGCGCTGTCGTCGAGGAAGTGTCGTAGATCATGCTCTACTACATCATCTGATTGTTCCTCGAAGGTTTGTTCCAAGGATGGAACCACTTCAGGAAGAGGCAGAGGGGCGCTCCCCTGCTCCGGGTGGGCATAAGGCACCGCCCCTACCTCCCTGCTTCCCTGCTCCTCTTCCCAGCTGCTGCTTGGCGCTGGGAAAAGCTGGCTGTCCCAGGTAGACTCTAGCTCATTGGTAAGGGATTCAGCTTGTGCTGACCAAGCTTGAATCGGCTGCGCCTTGGGCAAGGATAGTGCACAGGGATAAGGTGCCTTTTTAAGATCGCGATCAAGCTGGAATTCTTGGCTGGGGACGTGCACCTCTAGACACTTTTCCAAAGCAAGTTTGAATTGTAGAGTGTGGCGTTGCTGTCGAGTCAGGCGAGTTTGTAAGTCTCGACAGGTATTTTGTGTTTGCACCAGCTGGTGGGATTGTTCGTTGTAGCGTTGCTGGGCGAGGAAACATTCCCGCTCCATCTGGGCTACCCGTTCCTGGCTACTTTCCAACTGAGTTGTCAAGGTTTCAATTAAAATTTGCTGGCGCTGGACAGTTTGATGAGAAGTTTCCAGTTCGTGGAGCAGGCACTTCAGATGCTCTTGGGTAGTTCTAAATTCCTGATGTTGTTGGATCGATCTTAAGTGCGATCGCTGTGCATCAGGCGAATCTGAAGAATACGGAGTTGCCTGATCTGCTTCCGTCGAATTAACAGAATTCACCGATTCAGTAAATGTCAAGTTGGTTGGGGTGTCAGCTTCACTCATTACTTTTCATCCAGCAGCTCAAAACTTCTGATTGCGGAATGCCGTAGCATTGTCCCTCACAGGTCTACTACCACAATTCTTACCTAAATTACAAGATCTCCTCGACACTTTATGATGTAACGTGCTTAAGGTAACCATCGCGGATGGAACCCCGGTAAAGGCAGCTGTTCTGGTTGCAGTTGGGCAAGCGTTGCCTCACTGGATGTGGCAGGCAGAAGAGGGAGTAGCCAGAGGCGACCAGTGGCGATCACTTCCCCTTCATTAGTTTGCAAACCATTTGCCATCTCAGGTTTTGTTGTCGTCACAACTTGATCAAACAGCAGAGCCAAACCGTCTGGCGACAAGCTAATTTGCACATCCCGTTGATTGGGTAATACCAACAGTGGCGTCTGTTTCCCCGTTTTAATGTCAATAGCCGCCAAATACGGTTGTTCCTGGTAGGTTTCCCCCTGTAGAAGCTGAGTCAGCAGGCAGTAGAGGGTCTGCTTGTGGGGGTCAAATTGGGCACTAAGAATCGACCCGTTTGTGCGTAGGAGTTGTTTCTGAACACCTTGGTTTGTCACTAAAAACAACGAGCGCGTGTAATCTGAATTAAATTTCACCATTACTGCGGCAGAGCCATCATGGGCAAAGTCGAGCACCATTCCAAATTGAGGCAGAAAATCCAGGGGTTTTTTGGCGTCAGACTGTAGCGGTAGAATCGCTACGCCCTGCCCTTGGGCAACAGCTACGGCTGTACTGTCTGGCGTAATCATAAAATCACCTCCTGGTTGAGTTTCCAGGTATTGAGGCTTCTGATTGGGACGAAGAATCCAAAGGCCAAAATCGCTGGGATTGCGCTGGTTCACCCGTTGGACAACGATAGTCTGCCCATCCGCAGAAAGGTCAAATTTCAGGTTTTGATAGTCTTTATTATCTAAAATTAGGTTAATGCTGCCAGCTTTTTTGCTACGCTGAATGCCGGTTGTTACGGTATATAGCTGAGAAGAAAGCAAATTTTGGTGTTCGCTTGTTCGCTTGGTGGCAGAAAACAAGACATTCTCCCCAGACGGATAAGGCTTAAAGTCAACCACAACCAAGTCTTTAGGGGTAAGTAGCGTTTTTTGCTGGTGGGTGAGATTGTAGAGGACTAAACGCCCCTGCTCTTCTCCTGCCAAACCCAGGTATACAAGGGCACGATCGTGGCTGCGGAAGTTGCCCTTAAAGGGCTGAAGCAGTCTCTGATCGGCCTCTTCCTCAGTGAACTGATCTCGTGCGCCTTGCAACTGCACTGTATAGGCCATATCATAAGGAGCGGGTGCCAGCAGGGTATAGACCATCCGCCGCCCTGCCCAGCTGACTTTACCAGGTAGAGGCGGGTAAATGTGTAAATTTGCCTCCACGCTTTTTGTCTCCATTGGGCGACTAAAGGTTAGGGTAAAGGATATGTCCTCTGCACCTACTTGCTTATCCTGCCAGCTGAAATTTCGTACACGCGGTGTAACGGCATCACCCTGCCATAGCAGTAGGCCAATCAGCAGACTCAGCACTAGCATAAGTGCGATCGCGGTGCGGTCGAGCGGTTGAAGGAATGGCTTAGAAGTTACTGACATGTAGCACCTAACAGAGAAACCTTACAAAAAAGCGTGTGAATAGAATTAAACACTGAAAGTAACCATGCACGTTTCATCTTGTCTCACGCCCCAAGGTTAGTCTCTAGTCTGCTCTGAGAACGGGATCGATATTAGACCAGATATCTTGTGATCCGTCTGTTTCAGCTGGCTGGATGAACAGGAAGGGGTGCTACTGGCACCTTAACAACAAAAAGATAGGGAACATTTAGCGCTTAAAGACCATCCTTAATATCAGTTCAGCGATCTGGCTGATGAAGGTGTATGGACACATAGAAAGAAGTTCGCAAAGCAAGGAAAATCAGCAATGATCAAACGCAAAATTTTAACTGCCGTGCTTGTGGTAGCTGGGGTATTTGGTGTAGGGTACAAAACCGTAGCTCAGACAGGCAGCTCCACCACAACTACGCCAAGTGAGACCACGTCTCCGTCAAGCGGCTCAACTATGTCTTCGCCCCAGACCAATCTAAGCTCCTCAGACAAGCGCTTTATGCTTCAAGCAGCCCAAGGGGGAACAGCAGAAGTACAAATTGGGCAATTGGCAACGCAAAAGGCAAGCAGCGACCAGGTAAAGCAGTACGCACAGCAGATGGTTGAACAGCATTCGCAGGTAAACAACCAACTTGCGGCTTTAGCAGCCCAGAAGAATGTCACCCTGCCGACAACCCTCAGCTCCAAATATCAGTCAACATATGACCAGTTGTCGAAGCTCTCTGGCACAGCTTTCGACCGAGCGTACATCAGCCAGGCGGGAGTCAAAGCCCACACTCAGCAGGCTGACCTATTCAAGCGCGAATCTCAGCAGGGTAAAGATCCAGAAGTGAAAGCGTTGGCAGCCCAGGTCCTACCGGCAGTGGAGGATCATTTGAAAATGGCTCGCGACATTTCATCAGGTAAAACTGCTGGCTCGAGCGGTGGCTCTATGAGTGCACCTGGTGGCTCTATGACTCCGTCCAGTCCGGCTCCTAGCCAATAAAAAAAAGCACCAACGAGTTTTAAGGTGCTGTTTGGAAGTCAGGGTGAAGACGCGCTCCCCGCGTCCCCTCCAATCCTGACTCCTCGTTTAATAATCGTAGGGATTTTTGGGTTCTGGAATCTGCTCAATAGAACTGGCTTTGATTGTTAGTTGGCGTTTACCTGCCAGATTTTCGGTAATCATCTGACCTTCTACTTCTAGCCAGTTATCAACTTGATAGGCTTTGCGATTTTGTGTCAGCTTGACCGGTAATCCTACAGGATAAGCATCTGCCGCGCAGCAAGTAATCACAAAACGGGACAGTAACAGGTATTGCTCTGGAAGTTCAGCTGAGTAGATAACAAATCCCTGAACCTTAACTTTCTGCCCAGTGTAGGAATCAGGTTCTGGATAGACGTTGAGGGTTCGTACCCAGTCTACAAGTGATCGCTCCTCTGGTTGCTTGGAACTGCGGAAAGCCTGAGGTTGAGAGCGCGTCAAGGTTACGGTGTCAGTCACACCCCGCTGAAGTGCAGTTTGACTAGCAAAGACGCGGGGTGTAACCAATAAACCCAAGATCGCAGTTGCCAACAGCAAAGCACTGCTGAAACCAGGGGGAAATAGGGTGAGATGTTGGATAGGGGCAACGGCACGACGCCGTTTTAGAAGTTCCCATCCCTTGAACCCACTAATAACCAGCAGGCCCAAACTAGTGGCAATCACTAACCAAAAGTAATCCGGGTGAATTAACAAGCCTAATTTTCCGTTAAGCCAGTATTTCAAAAGCAGAATGCCCCAAGCAGTGATCGCTAATATATCCAGCCAAGGCAATAAAAAAGTTTGAGTTTTTAGCTTCGCTCTAGTCATTTCTAGATTGGTAATCAGAAGATATATAAATTAAATTACATGCAGGTTAATAAACAAAGTTAGCAAAAATGTTAACTGCGCTGCTAAAGCAAATAAGTAAATTACGGCCTTAGGCTTGAAAATTGACAACAACAGGCCAACGCCTTTAAGGTCAATCATTGGCCCAAACACTAGAAACGCCAGCAAGGAGCCACTGGTGAACATTGAGGCAAAAGACAGGGCAAAAAATGAATCTACTGTCGAACAAATTGATACGAGTCCAGCCAACAGCATCATGGCGACTATCGAGGTAATTGGTCCAGCGCCCAGACTGAGGATGACTTCGCGGGGAATTAGCACCTGAATAGAAGCAGCGATCGCACTCCCCAAAATTAACACGGCCCCTAGTTCCCGCAGTTCCTGCACTGTATTTTCTAGCAACAGATGCAAGCGGTATGACAACGGTTTATTTAGGGAAGTGGCAGCCAAGGTTGCTTGGAGTACAGTAGCATCCATCCGCACAGCCTGACCAGGCTGACCCAGCAAGAACGTCCCCGAACGCAATAGTTCTGGGGTTTGCGCTTCCCGTCGAACCAACCATTCTTCAGGTTCAGGCTTTGTTGGGGTACGTTTCAACCCTGCTGCTATCGTCGTTTGTAACACGGGCCGTAGGTCAGCCTGAGCGCTGAACACCCAGCCAACAATGGTTGCAATTACTAAAGAAAACACTACCCGCAGTACTACAATTTCCGGCTGGTCCCGAAATGCCGTCCACGTTGCCCAAATTACAATCGGATTAATTGTTGGTGCTGCCAGTAAAAACCCAATCGCCACTGGTGCCGGTACCCCTTGCATCAGTAATCGCCTAGCTACCGGTACGTTGCCGCACTCACACACTGGAAACAAGAAACCCGCAAAACTGCCAACTAAAGCACCCAGTAGCGGGTTTTTGGGCAACTTTGCAATCAGTTGCCGCTCATCGACAAACAGCAGCAGCAAACCAGAGAACAAAACCCCCAGCAACAAGAAAGGCATTGCGCTGACTAGCAGACTTAGAAACAGGGTGAAAGCATTGTTTAACTGTTGATTCATCTGACCTCAAAGGTTCATTTTGCAGCAAAAGCGTCGTTGACCTTTATTGTCCAATCTAAGCAACGTCAGGTAGTGGCATTTGACAAGATGACTTGCTCCACATCTGTGCACCAGAGAGCTTTAGATTTGTCAGGACGACCGTTGTGATGTATCGAAGAAATACACCCCAAATTCAATTGCTATTCCTACAATTCATCCAGCTATTGTAGCCAAGATAGCAGTAACCATTGATAATATCAGCAAAGGAAGATTTGAGATTAATATTGTGTCCGGCTAGAACAAGCTTGAGAACTCTCAAATGGGGCTTTTCGGTAATGAAGCGTATTTGTCATATCGCTACGACTATGCAACTGAATATGTGCATATTTTGAAGTGACGATTTCAGCCAAACCTAAAGTGATCGCAATGTGATAGATGCACGTTCTAGTTAATTTCAATTAAGCCAGGGGGCGGAGTAATCTCAATTCGCCTTTGCTGGAGGTCTACCACAGGTGCGATCGCTTTTACGAAAGGAATCAAAACCGTCGATGGCTTAGATGATTTTGGTTGAGATTTGCGTTTTTTACTGGCTTTATCAAATACTTCCGCACTGGGTTCATTTGCTTGCGGATCACTAAGCTTCACTTCCAATAAATCATTGCCAGCAGGGATAACATTTACCACTGTACCTAGGATCTCACCAGTCAGCTGGTTGAAGATTTCCAAACCAATCAAATCTAAGACGTGATATTCGTCTTCTCCAAGGTCTGGACGATCGCTCTCTGGTACCAATAACCGGCAACCACGCAACGCCTCGGCTTGGTTCCGATCCTCAACACCAGCCAATTCCACCACATATAACCCCTTACCAGGCATATACCGCCCCCCTAGTAATTCGATTGGTTGCGGTTCCGTCTGATTGGGGCACAATAGCCAACGTTTTCCTGGTTCCTCAAACCGTTCAGGAAAGTCCGAGTCAGGATAAACCCTCACCTCTCCGTCTAACCCCTGAGGTGCAACAATTGTACCAATTTCTAGCCAGTCGTCGGATTTTGGATTAACCATTGGAAATTTTAAAGAGCAACTCTTTCCCCCTGCTCCAGGCGGCCACAAGGCACCGCCCCTACTGTCTCCCCTGTGCCTCTTCCTGAGCGCTGATAAACCTGCTGTGCCACCTTCCCCAAACGCTCCATCCCAGTTTTAATTTCTTGGTCACTGGCTGTAAGGCTGATGCGGAGGCATTGGTGCTTGTGGGACCAATCTTCTCGTAAACCGGGGAAGAAGGGACTACCAGGCACAACAATGACGCCTGCCTGCTTCAGTTGCTGGTAGAACTCCCAGTCAGTAATGGGCAGATCTTGTAACCACAACCAAGCGAAGATTGCCCCCTCACCTCGATGGAGGAACCAGGGTAAATCTTGGGGCATTGCTTGAGTTAGAGAAGTTTCTAAAACTGTGAACTTACTTTGATAGTAGGGGCGGATAACACGCTTAGCAATATCGGCAAGAGCGCCGGAGTTGATGGCACGAGCCGCGATTGCTTGCCCATAACGAGACGAATGAAGACTCATATTCGCCTGGAACGCCTCCAAAACCGCAATCCAATTAGCATTTCCAATGGCAATCCCAATCCGCTCTCCTGGTAGTCCCGCCTTGGATAAACTCATGCAGTGGAGGATGTTATCCCCAAACACCGGCGTCATTTCTGTGAAGTTTAAGGCTGGGAAGGGAGGGGCATAGGCAGAGTCTATTAAGACTGGTACATTATAAGGAGCGGCAAGGCTGGCAATTCTTCTCACCTCGTCATCCGTGAGGACGTTGCCGGTGGGGTTACAGGGACGGGAGAAAATCAGACAACCCGTGTTTTCTGTAATTGTCAATTGGCTAAAATCAGGCCGATATTTGAACCGATGGGCAGCTGGCTCTATATCTAGGGTGGGTTTGTAGGCAATTAACGCTTCTGGCACTAAGCTTATACCGCCGTAACCCGTATAATCGGGACTGAGTGGCAAGACAATTTGCTTCAAGTCACCGCTGGTAGTGTAGCCTCCAAAGGCATTAGCAGCGTAGAAGTAGAGGGTTTGGCTACCGGGAGTGATCAGGATATTGCGATCGCTCAGGTTCAATCCATAGCGGCGATTGAAATCCCTGGCGATCGCCGTAATTAATGGTCCATAACCCTGACTCGACCCGTAGCGGCAAACCACCTCACCATAGTCAGAGCTAGCTAAGAGTTCTGCTGTACAATCCCGCCACAGTTGCTCTACTTCTGGCAAAATCAACGGGTTACCAGCACTCAGATTAATAAATTCCTGTCCTGCACCTGCTTGCAGCGTTTCAATAATGTCCTTCATAATCGCCCTAACACCAGTCAGGTTGGACATTTGATCGCCAAATTGAGTCAAGGCAGGTTTCATAAGCAGTGTAAGACAGAGGTAATCAAGTGGTTGACAACTTAAGCTTTCTGGCTACTCTAACCAATGTAGCTTTGAAATGCCAATAGTTTAAGAAGCAGGGATCAGGAGCCCCTTCTAAAGCGGCGCAGTTTCTAGGAGATTAGGAGGCTGGGCGTTAAACCACTTCTTGTAAATCTGAGCATAGGTGCCATTTTGAATCAGTGTGCCCAAACCTTTATTGATAGCATCTAGGTTAGGTGAATTCTTGGGTGTGGCAATGCCGTAGTATTCTTGTGTGAGCAGTTGTCCAACTATTTTGAGCTGATTGAGGCTGCCAGTTTTGATAGCATACAAAGTCACTGGCGCATCATTGATTACGGCATCTACATTGCCGTTGGCTAATTCCCGCAAGGCCAGGTCTGTAGTATCAAAGGTGGTTACTTTGGCTCCGGCCACTTTTTTAGCTTGTGCAGCACCTGTTGTGCCAATTTGTACAGCAATTTTTTTATTTTTCAGGCTGTCTAAACTCGTGATGTCTTTATTGTCTTTCTGAACAGCGATCGCCAGTCCCGCTTTAATATAAGGTCTAGAGAAGGACACGACCTTGAGTCGCTCTGGGGTAATAGTCATCCCAGAAATGGCAGCATCGACATTAGCAGTCTGCAACGCCGGAATAATTCCGTCAAAACGTGAACTTTGAATCTGTGTTTGGAAGCCTGCTGACTTACCAATGGCATTTATCAAGTCAATATCAAAGCCTTGAGTTTGCTGACCACCACCCGTTTGAAATTCAAAGGGTGCAAAAGTAGGATCAGTTGCCACTTTAAGAGTTTTACTGGCTGGTGTAGGACTTGTACTACTGGTTGATGGGCTACCCCCAGTAGTCGTAGAATTCGGACTAGAATTGTTACAGGCAATAACTAGTATCAAACAGAACATGGCAAGAACCAGGTGACGCAACCAATGCAAACTAGTAAATCTAGTCATAGTTTGTTATTTCCTCCTCTCATCCCACCTTAAGAACTATGTTTAGGCTAAATTTTAGTCATCAAGAGCACAATAAAGCAGTATACTATACTACTTAATGACAATTGGAAACTTTAAGAGAGACAGTGTATGGTCAAAATCTTGGTTACTGGTGCAGCCGGTTTCATTGGCTTTCACTTAAGTAAAAAACTTTTGACGATGGGAGAAGAAGTCATTGGAATTGATAATCTTAACCAATATTATGATGTCAAGTTAAAGCAAGCCCGTTTAGCTCAATTAGAGAATCAAAATAAATTTCAATTTTATCATTTAGATATAAGTGACCGTCAAAGCATAGCTGAGTTATTTACCAATTACTCCCCAGCGAAGGTGCTCCATTTAGCTGCTCAAGCAGGTGTACGTCATTCGCTTACAAATCCTGATATTTACGTAGATACCAATGTTATAGGGTTTCTAAACATCCTTGAGGGATGTCGTCATTCTAAGGTAAAACACTTAGTATTTGCTTCCTCTAGTTCAGTTTATGGAGCTAACACGAAAAAGCCTTTTTCTGTTTATGATAATGTAGATCATCCCATTAGCCTATATGCAGCAACCAAAAAAGCCAATGAGTTGATGGCCCACTCCTACAGCTATTTGTATAGTTTACCGACAACAGGCTTGCGTTTTTTCAGCGTTTATGGTGCATGGGGACGACCAGATATGGCTTTATTTTTATTTACTAAGGCTATCTTAACTGGTCAGTCTATAGATGTTTTTAACAAAGGCAATATGCAGCGGAACTTTACTTATATTGATGATGTTATTGAAGGAATTATTCGCATTATGGATAAGATTCCTGAACCTAATTTATCTGCGGTAGGATATGCACTAGACCCTAGTACGAGTTATGCACCTTACAGAATTTATAATCTTGGTAGTGATAAGTCAGTTAGATTAGAGTACTTTATTGAGGTTTTAGAAAATTATATAGGCATGAAGGCAAAAAGAAATTTACTCCCGCTCCAGCCAGGCGATGTTCCTGATGCCGACGCTGATATTAAAAATTTGGAGCAAGACTTTGGCTTTAAGCCAAGCACACCGATTGAGGTTGGAATTCCTTGTTTTGTAGATTGGTACCGTTCTTACTACCATATTTAATTGATGTGTTTGACTAGTAAGCCTGATTACAGGCTAACTTAACAATATACTCTGTCTTCTGGGGGAAGAGCAGGAAAGTTGACAGAATTAGGATCTGAACCACATACTAGGTTTGCCCACTCGAAATCCGCCTTTGAGGCATTTTTATTGAAATCTATAGCAGTTCTATTGAACAATTCACAAAGCATTTAGGAGTGCCTATAAAATACCTCTCAATAAGCTTATTAAAAGATCTGACGTTGCTTGAGGGAATTAGACATATTAATATTGTGAAAATATGAAGGAGCAAATAGCAGTTATTGGCCTTGGCTATGTTGGCTTGCCCCTATTCTTAGCCTTCGCCAAAAAGTTTCCTGGCACGATTGGATTTGATATTGACATTAATAAAATCGCGGCACTGAAACAAGGCATTGATCCAAGCGGAGAGCTGTCTCTAGGGGATTTTCAATCTATTGGGTTGAAAATTACTAGCTCTGCCACAGATTTAGCAGTAGCTAACTTCTTTGTGGTCACTGCTCCCACACCGATTGATCAGAATCATCGTCCTGACTTAGCACCACTAATTAGGGCTTCACAAACGCTCGGCGAATTTCTTAAGCCGGGCGACGTTGTCGTTTATGAATCTACAGTTTATCCAGGTGTAACAGAGGAGATTTGCGCCCCCGTACTGGCTCAAGTCTCAGGTTTGCGCCCAGGAAGAGATTTCAAGTTAGGCTATTCGCCAGAGCGGATCAATCCGGGCGATCAGGAGCATAGCTTAGAAAAGATTGTGAAAGTTGTATCCGCAGAGGATGCCGAAACCCTGGAGCGAGTCGCGAGGGTATACGAATCGATTATTGATGCTGGGGTATACCGCGCTGCCTCGATTAAAATTGCTGAAGCAGCCAAAGTGATTGAAAATATCCAGCGAGATTTGAATATTGCCCTGATGAATGAACTGGCGTTAATCTGTGACAAGCTAGATATTCGGACGGCTGATGTTTTAGCTACAGCCAGTACTAAGTGGAATTTTTTGCCATTTAAACCAGGACTAGTAGGTGGGCATTGTATCGGGGTTGACCCCTATTACCTGACTGCCAAAGCGGAGGAACTTGGTTATCATTCCGAGGTGATTCTGGCTGGACGTCGGATTAATGACAGTATGGGGATTTATCTGGCTCAGCGTTTGATTAAACTCCTAGCAATTCATGGGGATAAACCGCTCAAAGAATCACGGGTTGGCATTTTAGGGATAACCTTTAAAGAAAATGTTCGGGATCTGCGCAATAGTCGAGTACCTGATATGGTTAGGGAACTGGAGCAGTTCGGCATTTACCCAGTAGTTCATGATCCTCTTGCAGATGCCAAGCAAGCCAAGCGTGAGTACGGGATTGAACTAAATAGCTGGGATAGATTCTTACAGTTAGACGTTATCGTGTTGGCTGTAGTTCATCGCCATTACCTAGAAATACTTCAACATCAATTGCTTAAATGTCTGCGCTCAGGGGGAATTTTGATGGATGTTAAATCAGTGTTTGATCCAGCAAAGTTACCATCTGATATTATCTACTGGAGCCTTTGAACGGGAGGCACGTTCGTCTAGCCAAGCGAGTCCAGCACCGGCAGCTTCAGCGAGAATGCTGACCAAGCGGTAGAGAGCGATCGCACTGATAACTGGACCCGGAGAAAATCGTTGAGCCAAAAGTGCAAGCATAGTTGCATCAAAAACACCCAAACCAGCAGGCACCGGAACAACCACACCCAGTAGCCAGGCAAAACTAAAAGCCCCCAAGAGCAAAGGAATCTGACTAAGCTCCAATGGTTTAAGGGCTAGCAGTGTTAATAAAAAACCACTACCTCTAAGTCCTAAAAAGCCTAGCTCTCCCAACAAAGGCCGAAGGGGATAGCGTGTAAGCCCAAAGGTACCGGACTCGACGGCGGTACTGGTTGCTTTGGCCTTCATACGGCTTAGGGAGCGAATTGCCAGGTTCAAAAACCGGGGATGAACCGCTATCAGCACTGTAGCCAAACCGAGCATTGGCAATACCTGTAGGATCACAGGGCTATTTGTCTTAACAGCCTGAGTCGCCAGTATTGCCACCATCAAGGCGGCAGCTGCCATCAGCAGCGGTTCCAGCAACACGCTTAGAGTCGCCGCCTTGGTAGAAACACCCCTCGTTTTGGTAGCCGAAATCCGACCGTAGTAATGCCAGACATTGCCTGGTAGATATTTGGCAATGTTAGTCTTCAGGTAAATTTGGATGAACTGGGAACGGTTCACGGGTTGACTCAGCTCTTGGAGAATCCAAGTCCATACCCACCCAGCCCAAGTATGGGCTAGTAAGGTAACACCCAAGGCGACAGCCAAAATTGCCCATCCTGCTGAGTCAATTCTGATGACTGCTACTTCCTGCCAGTGATCCTTGAGGGCTTTAGCCAAAAAAAACAGCGTCCCACCCAAAATTACCCAGCGGCAGTAAGGCTTCAGTCGCGGCCAAACTTGCTTGAAGGATTTAAAAATTTGATGCTGCATCGCACCAACTTAATTCCACGATCAGGCGATCTAGGACAAAGAAAGCAGCAGTATTACTGCTTTTTATAGCTACTACTGTCTTAACTAATACAAACAATGTTTTTTTCAGTTTAATCAAACACAACTATAGATGCAGATATGGGACCGTGTGAATCTCTCTAGAGTTAGAGAACATGAAGTAGAGCAGCAGTTGGCTATGAGAATTTGGCAGGTTGATTTTTATCGACGTCCATTGCGGGATTTAACTGGGCAGATGTTGTGGGAACTGCTGATTTGTAACTCGACTCGCACGTTTATGTATGAGGCGCGGTGTCCTCAGTCGGAAGCTAATGCCAGATGGGTAGTTGAGCAACTGCAGCTAGCTAAGGGTGCTGGTCAACAGCTGCCGGATCTCATCCAAGTATTTCGTCCTCAATCTCTAAGTTTGATTTCGGCAGCGGGGCAACAGCTTGGCGTTGCAGTGGAACCGACTCGTAGCACAGCTGCGTTGAAGCAATGGTTGCAGGAACGAGCACAACTTTACCCTAGCCTGGACAACTACACTGGAGAACCATACAACCCCTTAGCTCTAGACAAACCACCCCCTACACCCCTACCAGAAAAGCTGTGGGGGGAGCAATGGCGATTTGCTACATTGAGCGCCGGAGACGTCGAGGAAGCGTTTGCAGGACGCCCAATTCCGATTCTGAAGATGCCAGAATTTCTCCTGCCAATTAATCTTGGTTTGGCGTCAACAGTACCAGTTCCTGGTGTTGTAATTGATGGTGGACGGCAATCGATGCGATTAGCTCGTTGGCTACAGGATGGGCCTCCCGTAGCGCTAAATTACGTTACTGGTGCCCCTGGTGGGTTGGTTTTAGAAGCTGGGCTAGTAGACCGATGGATTATTGCAACCTTTGAGGATAATGAGGTGGCGACAGCTGCCCAGGCGTTCGAGCAGCGCAAGCGGTTGAGTCAGGGACTGCACTTTTTACTGGTGCAGCCAGATGATTCAGGGATGACTTATAGCGGCTTTTGGCTATTGCGGGAGGATTAAGGCATTGGTGCAAGGGAGCATCAGCCGATGCTAATTTGCCTGTAAAATAACTTGGCATCGCAGCAAGGAACAGGGTAGGAATAATGGCTCAGGCTCATATTGGCATCATTGGCGGCAGCGGCCTCTATAAGATGGATGCTCTCAAGGATGTAGAAGAGTTGCAGGTTGAGACGCCTTTTGGTTCGCCCTCTGATGCTTTGATATTGGGAACTTTGGAGGGGACACGGGTTGCCTTCCTTGCACGTCACGGTCGCAATCACACTTTTTTGCCTTCTGAATTGCCGTTCCGAGCGAATATCCACGCGATGAAACAGATGGGTGTTGAGTATTTAATCTCAGCTTCAGCTGTTGGCTCTCTTAAGGAAGAAGCTAAACCTTTAGATATGGTGGTGCCGGATCAGTTTATTGATCGGACAAAGAACCGGGTTTCCACCTTTTTCGGTGAAGGAATTGTCGCTCACATTGCTTTTGGAGATCCAGTTTGCAATCAGTTGGCTGGAGTTTTGGGGGATGCGATCGCTAGTCTTGAACTACCACAAGTCACTCTCCATCGTGGTGGTACCTATGTTTGCATGGAAGGGCCAGCGTTTTCGACTAAGGCTGAATCGCATCTCTACCGCAACTGGGGGGCAACGGTGATTGGCATGACTAATTTGCCAGAGGCGAAGTTAGCTAGGGAAGCGGAAATCGCCTACGCGACATTAGCCTTGGTGACTGATTACGATTGTTGGCATTTGGATCATGACAGTGTGACGGTTGAGATGGTAATTGCCAACCTGCAACGTAATGCGGTCAATGCTCAAAATGTGATTCAAGAAACCGTGAGACGTCTCAGCCAGAATCCGCCGCCGTCTGATGCACATTCAGCTTTGAAGTATGCAATTCTTACTCAGTTGGACAAGGCTCCTACAGCCACAAAGGAAAAGCTGGGTTTATTGTTACAGAAGTACATGTAAAATATGAAACGCAAGTGGTTAGCCTTGACCGCATTTCTTGTCCTGACAATCTTATCCCTGCCTACCCTAGCCCAACAGCAACAAGAATCGGCCCCAGATCAGCCTGGTGAGGAGCAGGAGCTTAACCGTGAACTGTGGGAGTTTGTCAAAAAGAGTCCGTATGCTAAGGCTCAGCGCTATGTAAGCCAAGCTCAAATCGCCTTTCAAACAGCACGCTCTACAGAAGTGACGCTACCCAATGGCTGGAAAATTGCCCCAGCTGGCACTCAGGTAGAGGTGGGGAGGCTTCCCTATGAGGCCGTTCCCTACGCAGGCCAGTTGGTAGTACTTAATACTGGATATTATAATAAAGCGCCGCAGGAAGTCTCAGTAGTAGACCCTAAGCGTGGTCAGGTGGTCAAAACCCTGCGGTTCAACTCACTTTTCCCTAGTGCACAGGAAGGGTTGGACGGCAACCTTTACATTAGTGGGGGCTTTGACAAAAAGGTCTATCGCCTGAACCGAGAGCTCAATAAAGTGCGCGAGTACGCGGTAAACGGCTACGCAGCAGGCCTGGTGCCGGTAGATGCTAAGCGTCTAGCTGTGGCATACATGGTAGCAGAAAATAAGCAAAAGGCTTATGTGAAGGGGCAGTTGGCTCTGCTTAATACTGAGACAGGGCAGGTAGAGCGATCGCTCGATGTGGGGTATTTCCCCTATTCGGTTTACTACTTAAATAAAAAGCTTTACGTCACTCTACTTGGGGAAAACAAACTTCTGGTCTACGACGCTCAGCTCAAACTCCTTAAGACTCTTGCGGTTGGGCAGACTCCACAGAATCTCTGCACAGATGGGAAAAAGCTGTATGTCGTGAACACTACCTCGGATGAGATCTCGGTGGTGGACACGAAACAGGATGCAGTAGTGGCAGCTATTAGTTTACGCCACAAAGGTTTTCGCTTTGGGAGTTCCCCTACTTCTTGTGCTGTAGATAGGCCGCACGGCAACCGGATCTATGTCACGCAAGCCGAGTTGAATGCAGTAGCTGTAATCGATCAAAACGTGGGGGCACAGCATGGGTTGCGTTTACAGGGGTTCATACCCACAGGCTGGTATCCAACCAAAGTGCTGCTGAACGGGGAACATCTGGTGGTGCTAAGCGCTAAAGGCATCCATCCCCGTCGTCCTAATCCTCAAGGACCTCAGGCTATCGAGAAACAGGGGGGCAAGCAGTATGTGCTGACGTTACTCAAGGGGGCGCTCTCTATCATCCCCAAAACCAAAATCGCGTCTGAGCTGCCCAGATGGAGCACACAAGTGCTACAGGGATCGCCTCTTTACAGTGCCAAGGAGGGCATGAAGCTACCCATCCATCATGTTTTCTACATCATCAAAGAAAACCGCACCTACGATCAGGTACTGGGCGATTTGGGACGTGGCAATGGGGATGCCAAACTGACTCTGTTCGGGCGAGATGTGACTCCTAACCACCACCGGTTAGCTGAGGAGTTTGTAACCCTAGACAACTTCTACGCCAATGGAGAAATTAGCGTCTTGGGACATAGCTTCACCACCAGTGGCTATGCTAGCCCCTTCCTAGAGTGGCTGGGTAATATGAGGTACTCTGACCGTTACAACGGTTACCCTTTTGGAACGGTGCCAGCAACGTTCTCTCCTGCCTACCTTTGGAATGCTCTTGAAGCTAAAGGGGTGGATTACCGCATTTACGGGGAACCTTACTACATTTTCACCAGGTCTTACCAAATTATCATTGAAACCTACGGGCCAGATAGTAAGCTTGCAAAGAAATTTTATGCTCAGACGATGGCTCTTGCCGCCCAGACAGACCGGGGCAAGGTGGCGAATAATATTTTCAACTCCTACTACGGCAAAGCCGATACCCCTAAGGGCCCGCTGCGCCTTCTAGAAAACCCTAACTTTGCCCGCTTTCTCTCCAAACTCTTCACTGGTGACGAAAGCCTCTTCCAGGCATGGCGAAAAGACGCGAGTTTCCGACAGAAGTTTGCCTCATTTCTCTACCACTATCCCCTCAACTATCATCCATGGGACTTGGGCTACTCTGATTTGCAGCGGTTTTTGGACTGGAAAGTGGATTTTGACAAACAGCTGAAGTCCGGTCGAGTGGCTCAGCTGCAATATATCTGGTTGCCCAACGACCACACTGCTGGGGACAAGCCCAACTTTCCCAACCCTTACCAGTTGGTTTCTCAGAACGATGCGGCTTTGGGCAAGGTTGTGGAAACGATAGCCAAAAGTCCCATTTGGCAAGATAGCCTTGTCCTGGTTGAAGAAGACGACGCCCAAAATGGACCCGACCATGTGGATGCTACCCGCACTGTAGCTCTGGCAGCTGGTCCTTATGTACGCCGTGGAGCGGTAGTGAGCGATCGCTATGACCAGCTTAGCTTGTTACGCACGTTAGAACTAGTTTTGGGCCTCGACCCCCTTAACTTGAATGATGCCTTGGCAGTCCCTATGTTTGGCATCTTTAACCAGAAGCCTGATAACTCTGCCTATGTTGCTCCTAAACCTTCTAGCTATCTTATGTCGGCTGACAAGGAGCTATATCGGAAACTCGGCGTTGCTGAAAAGAGTAAGGAATGATATGGTATCTCACTAAAGTATGATTTTGAATCATCCGGTTGCTTAGCCACCCCACTTGAGGAAAATTTAATGACACTGCGCTCTCAACTACAGCAAATTGTTAAGCAAAAGCATTTACTCGAACATCCCTTCTACATTGCCTGGACAGAAGGCAAACTTACGCGAACCCATCTCGAAAAGTATGCTTCACAGTATTTCCACAACGTGTTAGCATTCCCCACCTATCTAAGTGCTGTGCATTTCAATACACCACACTTTGATGGTTCCATTCAGGTGCGGCAACAAATTCTGGAGAACCTGATCAGTGAGGAACACGGTGAAAAAAATCATCCAACTTTGTGGAAAAACTTTGCCATTGCTCTAGGCGCAACTGAAACTGAGCTAGCTCATACAGAACCTTTGGAGACGACATCAACCTTAGTTAACACGTTTCGCCATTTGTGTCTCAACTCTCCATTTTATGCTGGCTTAGCCGCACTCTATGTCTATGAATCTCAAATTCCAGACATTGCTGCTGTCAAAGTTGATGGATTGAAGCAGTTCTACGGCATGACTAATCCTAGTGACTATGAGTTTTTTACAGTTCATCAAACGGCGGATGTCTGGCATGCCGAAGCTGAACTTCAGTTAATTGAGCAATATGCTAACACGCCGGAAAAGGAAGCTGAGGTGTTAGACGTTGCTCGTGAAGCCACCCAGGCATTATGGCAATTCCTAGATGGCGTTTTTGAAAACTACTGCCAAGACCTGATGCTGAGTGCAGTTTAATTTAAGAACGTCCCATTCCCCTTGCCCAATAGCACCGAGAGATTGTTCGAGGCAGAATTTGCTATAGCTAGGTCAAGTTTACCGTCGCGATTGAAATCTCCAGTTATTATGGAGCTTGGGGCGCCTCCAGCTGAATAAAACACTGGGTTTGAGTACGAGCCATCTCCATGGCCCAGAACTACTGAGACATTGTTAGATTGCAGATTATCTCCTGTAGCTAGGTCAAGCTTCCCGTCACGGTTGAAGTCCCCAAATGTTATGGAGAACGGGTAGACATCGAGGCCTCCACCCATGGAGGCCCCATTTTGGTTCGGGAAACTTCCATTCCCATCGCCCAGCAGCACATTAACACGGCTGAAGTAAGCATCTGCTACAGCCAGGTCAAGTTTATCGTCGCGGTTGAAATCTCCAGTTGTTAAGGAGATTGGACTGCTTCCAACCGCAAAATCCGTTGCTAAGGCCGGATGAATTAGCCCTAGAATAACAAGACTTACTACACTCAACACAACCAAGAACTGAATTCTATTTTTATAACTCATAGAGCTAATTCTTCTTGAGTGTGACTAATGATCGAATGTAAAACAGGAACACTTGGATCAAATCACAAGAATTTTTGGTTAAATAGCTAAAAAATGTCTGAACTTTAGTTAGAAAAAGTCAGATGTAAATAAAAAGCAGTTTTTGAAGTTCTTTTGAGACGATTGTCTACTCCATATAAATCACTCCCGTAGTACTCTCCACTTAAAATTAATGAGGTTGCCCACTAGATGAAAAAGTACAATGAAAACGATTGGTCTTTTGGGAGGAACAAGTTGGCCTTCAACGATTGTGTACTATCGCATTCTCAATCAACTTGCTCAAGAAAAGCTTGGTGGTTTCCACTCCGCTAATCTATTGTTACGTAGCATTAATTATCATGCAAAGTCTCCTACCAATACGCCTACAATCGCCATAATTGTCGTCTGTAACCGACAGACTTACGGAATAAAAAGCCTCCTTGAACCTCTGTAGTCATCAATGTCAAAGATAATTTCAATCAGCCGATCAACACAACGATTGCGATAATCAGGATCAGTCAGAACTCGCTCAGCATCTCCAATTGTGACAATAGGCAATGAAGTTGATGTATTTTCTTCACGCATCACTTTCTCTAGAGAGTTCTTACCTTTCATACTCCGATTGGCTGTTAGCAGGAGCATTTGATTTGCCTGTGCAAACCGCCAAACTACTCTGTCATCGCTAGTAACGGATAATGCAGCCTCTTCAAAGGTGATAAAGCGAATTGGTAGCAGTTCTAGATAGCCTTGGCTAGCAATATTACCTGACAAAAGTAAAGCATGTCCTTCAAGATTATGATCGACCAGGAAAATCAGGCATGGGACTCAAGTTGAGCTTGATGTTTTGCTTTCTGTGCTTGAAGCTTTTCCCAAGCAGCCTCCATACCTGGTTTAGGTGGTTTTGCCGCAAGTCGGGCAATGAGATCACGATTTTGCTCTTCGTAATACTGTCGAAGTTCTTCAGCTTCTTTCAGTACAATTTGATACTCAGCTTCGACTTCAGCGCGATTTGTCTCAATGTAGGTAAGAGCAGCGTTAATTTGCTCATCGGTTAGGTTGAAGAGACCACGGATAAACTTGGGCGGGTATTGGGCAGTCACGTAATCCATCACATCGTAGAGCGTGATGCGCGTTCCTAAGATCGTCAGTCCACGTTCTGTACGAATGATAGCTGACTGTCCATTTGATATTGAAGCCATACCCATAGCCTCCTGTGAGTTGTTTTTATAATACTGAGCGTTCGTGGAAACTGTGCCATTAGTACACAAATTATCATCAGGAGCGTGCTTCAACCCACAATCGAAGCTGTTTTACAGTACACCAATTAACGAATTGACAGCCTGGGCTTCAACCACTGAATGTACATAGGGCATAAATAGTGCTCTTTCTTCTGGACGTAATCGCCTTGGGCGCATCGTTTGGCGATCAACGATCAATCCTTTTTGCCATCCCTCTGCTGCTAGCGTTCTTTGGTGATTGTAGAAACGAAATTGCATAATGGCAGAAGCATTTCGTAATTCAGAAATCCACATCTCTATCCAGACGCGATCGCCTAAATGAAGCGGTGATTTGTACGTAATGTTAGTTTGAACTAGAACTGGAGCCAAACCTTGCTGAAAGATTTCGTGCGTGGACATGTTAACGGCTTCCAACAGTTTTGTTCGTCCAATTTCCATCCACTGAATGTAGACGATGTTATTCACATGCCCAAGAAAATCAATGTGAAAGGAGTAAATTTCTAATTCAAAGCAGATATTTTTCATGTCGCCATTCCTTTGATAATAGCGCTGACCAAACAATAAACCCCACCAGTGAGTAGCCCGCTAACTGTTCAAGCCAAATGAAAGTGTGCATCTTCAGTGAGAAATTGGCAATGGAGCCGAAGAAGTAATGAGCTACGCCACCCAAGCTGGTAAGGGAATAAACACCCAAACACAGATAGGCAATCCAGAAAAGCTTTTTGGTATAAAGTATGTAGCCCACGATCGCAAACGGCGTTAACACTAACCATGCCTCATATACTTGATGTGGGAGCATCCAGGCGGGAGCGGGGTAGTTTGAGAAGGCGAAAAAGTTATCTGCGTAATGGAAACCCGTTGCAATCACGTTGATGACCAACAAGGCAAGCAACAGCCGTTGACGTTGATTGAAATCGATCATAAGTCTCGTAAGTCACCGCTAAGTGATAAAGTATCATAGTCACTAGCTGGTGACAAGTAGATGAGAATACTTCATGGCACGGGACAAAGAAGAAACGAAGGCAAGAATTTTGGCAGCCGTGGGCAAATTACTGGCGGAGTCGGGCTTTAAGCAGTTGGGGGTGAACGCGATCGCCCGTGAAGCAGGGGTTGATAAAGTCCTAATTTACCGATATTTCGAGAATCTCCCTTCGCTGCTGCAAACCTTTGGCAAGGAGGGTGATTACTGGATCACTGTTGAAGAGTTGGTTGGTGATGAAACCGCCGTTGATGCAGAATCGCTGAATGACTGGATGGTGGTGTTACTGACGCGTTTCCTTTGTGATCTGCAAAAACGCCCTATTACACAGGAAATCATGCGGTGGGAGTTGCTGGAAGCCAATGAGTTGACCCATGAGTTGGCAACTGTGCGCGATCGCGTGGCAACTGAAAGCTTGGAATTTCTGGAGCAAAAGTGTTCCTTTCCACCCGATAAAGACATTCCTGCCATTAGTGCGGTTTTGATTGCTGGACTTGTTTACCTCGTTCTGCGAACGAAAATCAGCCCTACATTTTTGGGAATTGATTTCAGTTCACCTAGTGGGTGGGAGCGGATTGAAGAGGCGATCGCAACTCTGGTTCAAGCAATTCAAAATACAAAAACTTAAATAAATAGTGCAATAAATGAGTCATTTCCTTTCAATAACTTGAACACGGCTCTTGCGGCTTGTCGTGATAGCGGTTCTTTACTAAGGATAGCTTAACTTCTACGAGCTTCCTGCAATGGCAAAATGGTTTCAACCACCGTCTTGACCTGCATCGAGCAATTCTGCAATTTCACAATGTAAAGCCGAATGATACTCATTCCATCGACCTTGAAGCAGGTTGATGAATCGTTTCGAGGCGTTTAGCTTCCGCCGTTTGCTTGGCAAGATCGGCTTCAACTTCAGCTGTATTTGCGTGGTAGTAAGTCAGGGCAGCATAGACCTCGGCAAGGGTGAGGTGCCCAATGCGATCTCCAATCTCTTCTGGGGTCAGTCCACGTTTGTACCAAGAGACAATTCGCCGCACCGTGACCCCTTTACCTACAATGTGAGGAGAACCACCATGAAGTCCTAGAGTGCGGGTAATCAGGGTTCCAATATTGATCGGAGTTACTGCCATTTGTACTACCTCCTTACTTAATTTTTGCACCACATTATAATGATTTGCCCATTGGTTTCAAATCGGCACTGTCACCCTCACTTCGGTTCCTTGTCCCGATTGACTGCTGATCGCACTCTTATGCAATGGTCAACGCTATCGCCAAAGAAGAGAATTTGACTTGTTATAACAACTGTATCTAAATTTACTGTATTGGGGTTACAAAGCATCTAGTCTCTTAGCTAATAACCTGTGTAATAGCAGTCTAAGTGGGGAAGTTGTCCTTTCTACTCTTCCCTTTTACCAATTATCAATATGACAACAACTAAAAATTGGGGTCAAGAAAAGTTTTGGGGTCTTGACTACAATTTCGACCCCCAATGGATATTGACTCCAAAACAGCAAGAGTTACAGGCTAAATTAATTGATTTATGTGCCAGTACCCTTCGTCAGAATGCAATTGTATCTGATCAAAATCTCGTCTATCCCCGCCAGAACTTTGAAGCGCTGGCAACTCTAGGACTGCTGGGGCTACTAGTACCTAAAGAATGGGGCGGATTGGGTGAGAATCACACCTGTGCGGCAATGGTGGTGGAAACGATCGCTCGCTACGGTTGCCCTAGCACTGCCATGTGTTACGTCATGCATCTGGGCGCAACGGCTGCTGCCCTCTTCCGGGCTACAGACAATCCTGAGCTACAGAAAGTGCTTTCTCGGCTAGACCTGGATGTTTTTATCGGCTCTCTCTCCTACTCTGACCCGGAGACGGGTTCGCACTTTTGGTATCCCGTCTCCTCTAAGGCAGAACGAGTGGCTGAAGGCTGGCAGGTGTACAAAAAGGCGTCTTGGACTACCTCAGCGGGTTTTGCTGATTGGTACGTTGTCCAAACCACCAGCCCAGAGTTTAACGGTAACTACTCGGATCTATCTTGCTTCTTGATCTACGCTGATCAGATTAAAGCTGAGCCGCACAATTGGGATGCGCTGGGGTTACGGGGAAACCAGTCAGGCACCTTACTAGTGGATGGCGTTACAGTGCCTCCAGATTGTATGGTGGGTCCACAGGGAGACGGAGCCTCTTCCAACGACGAGACCGTTGATCCGTTCTTTTTACTCTGCTCTTCAGCCTGCTGGAATGGGATTGCGATGGGGGCGATCGACATTGCCAAGCGCCATACTACCAAGAAGAAGCATATAGATGTGGGTATGCGGGTAGCTGACTATCCCACTATTCAGGACTACTTTGGCGAAGCCATCATGGACACCAACGCCTCTCGTTGCTTTGTGTTCTCGATGAGCAAGCTGATGGATGACATCACCAATAATTGTGATTGGTCGATTCACAAAGACCTGAGTGCTATGCCGAGAGCCACCTACCTATCGTGGTATTGGCAAATCAAGTTCATTGCCGCCAAAAATGTAGCTCATGTCTGCGATAAGATGCTGCACGCCTGTGGAGGCAGCGGTTTCAAGAAAGACATGGAAATTGAACGCTACCTGCGTGATGGCAAAGCTGGTTGGGTGATGGGACCTACAAATGAAGTCCTCAGGCAGTTCGTGGGCAAAATGGCGCTGCTGGGCATTGAGTCTTTGGACTACTGGAATCAGAACGTGAATGAGCGGGTCTTACAGAACGAAGTTAAGAAGCTAGACCCGGAAGCAAAGAGGAAATTAGCTGAGAGCTTAATGGAGCAGGTGGCGCAAGCAGAAGCCAAACAATCTTAGGACTTACGCATTGACAGAAAGCCGATGGTATGCAGTAGGTTCTACCTTCTGTTGAAGATGTTCCAAAATGAATTATTATAGTGGTTTGGAGGAATGCCCAATGAAAACTCAAGTGCCAGGCA
>JAABUQ010001407.1_pt1 | contig 51864 bp, 44 predicted proteins | sample 5560001 | NCBI WGS metagenome assembly JAABUQ01 (sample SAMN10711888, study PRJNA513371) | rock metagenome | isolation source: Antarctica rocks | place: Antarctica: Victoria Land, Finger Mt nord | collected 2015-12-18
AGTCGCAGGGACGACACCACCCACGGTCGCGTGACGTACCGCAGCTCACCGGCCGGCGCCGGGGTCAGCCCGAGCCGGTGCAGGCGTTCGGCCGTCCCGAAGGCCAGGGACTCCGGCAGCTCGACGCGTCCCAGGCCGGAGAGCCGTTCGACCTCCTCCTGGGCCAACCAGCCCGTGCACCCGACCGTCAGCGCACCGTCCAACGGCCGCGTCACCGCGGTCGTCAACGCCCCGAGCAGGTCGTCGAGGTGGCAGAACTGCCAGCGCATGTCGGTCCCACGCAGGGTCAGCAGCCGAGGTGCCTCGAAGTGGCGTGTCACGAGGGTGTCGACCCCCGGCCCCACCAGGGCGGCGGGCCGGATCACCGCGACCGACAGCCCCGGATGGGTCCGCCGCGCGACGACGGCGACCCGTTCGACGTCGAGCATGTCGCGCAGCACCCGACTCATCGGGTCCGCCGCCGGCTCCGCGTCCTCGAGGAGCGGGACCGCGACGCCGGCGCCGACGCCGTAGACCATCGCGCTGGTGACGAGCACCACCGTCCGCACCCCGGCGGCCGCGGCGGCGGTCAGCACCGTCTGGGCAGCCCGCACGGCGCGGCCCACCGGATCCGGTGCCAGCAGCTCGATCTCCGGGACGACCGGCGTGAACGGGTCCGTGCGATCCGGCCGGGCCGCCGGGGCCGCCGTGTCCGCCAGGTCCGCCAGGTCCGCCGTGTCCGCCAGGTCCGCGAGGCGTGCCGGGTCTGCCGCGCCCGCAGCGCCGACGGGCCGGGGGTCGGGCAGCTGCTGGCGGACCGGGTCCGGGTCCAGGTGGACGACCGCGTCGCAGCCGGCGAAGGCCTCGGCCACCGCGGGATCGCAGCTGTCGGCGATCACGTGGCGGACCCGCGCCGGCGGCGCCTCCCTCAGGCGCACCGGCAGGCCCTCGTCGGGATCACTCGGGGCTGGACGGGCGTCGACGGCGACCACCTCGGCGACCGCGGGATCCACCGTCAGCCGGTCCAGGAGCAGCCGCGCGACCGGGCCGGACGCCCCGGTGACGGCGATCACCAGGCCACCTGACGCTGCACCTCGGCCCGGGCGGGTCGTCTCGACACCGCGCTCGGTCAGGGGGTCACCTCCGCGTCCTAGGTTGGGGACCCTACGACACCGTGGCCGCTGTCGAGCGGCCGTGCGGGCCCCGCGGGGGCTCGCGCTGGCCCTCGATGCGCGGTCGCGCTGCCCGGGCCCGCAGGTGCCGGAACCGACCGAGGAGATGCGTGATGACCGACCACCCGACTCCAGACACGACCTGCCGCACGGTTGGCTGCACGGGGGTCCGGGCGGTCCGGGCGGTCCGCTCCGGCGTCCCGGTGGCCTCCCGGTGACACCGCCGATCGGGTTCGGCTCCGAACTCCCGTCCGACGACCGGCCGGGCGACGAACCCGGGCCCGGCGGCTCGGGGGCGGGTGGGCTCGGCTCCGGAGGTTTCCCGGGTCTCCCCGGCTTCGGGGGCATCCCCGGCCTGGGCGGCGCGGGCGGTCCCGGCGGGGGGGACCTCGGTGCGGTGTTCGCGCAGCTCGGGCGGCTGCTGTCCTGGCAGGGCGGGACCGTCAACTGGGATCTGGCGCGCGACGTCGCCCGCCAGACCGTCTCGGCCAAGGGCGATCGGTCGGTGTCGAGGACCGAACGGGACGCGGTCGACGGGGCGGTCCGCCTCGCGGAGCTGTGGCTGGACCCGGCCACCACCCTGTCCTCCTCCGGCCTCGGCGGGGTGGCGTGGAGCCGGGCCGAGTGGGTCGAGGGCACCCTCGGCGGCTGGCGTGAGCTCGTCGACCCGGTCGCGGAACGGGTCGTGGCGGCACTGGGGGCCGACCTCCCGGGACAGCTCGCCGAGATGAGCCCCGGGATGGACGCGGCGGCACTCGGAGGACAGATGTCGGGCATGCTCAAGCAGCTCGGCGGCGCGATGTTCGGTGCCCAGATCGGGCAGGCCGTCGGAGAGCTGTCCGGCGAGGTCTTCGGGACGAGCGATGTCGGCATCCCACTGGCCCGCCCCGCGAGGCTCGCCCTGGTCCCTGCCAACATCGACGCGTTCGGTGACGGTCTCGGCGTCCCGGTCGACGACGTGCGGCTCTACCTCGCGCTGCGGGAGTGCGCCCACCAGCGGCTGTCCGCTGCCGCACCGTGGCTGCGGTCGCACCTGGTGAACCTGGTGGAGGAGTACGCCCGCGGGGTGACCATCGACACCGGTCGGCTGCGCGACGTCCTCGGCAGGGTCGACCCGGCCAACCCGGAAGCCGTCCAGGAGGCGCTCGGCGGCGGGCTCTTCGAGCCGGAGGACACCCCCGCCCAGCGTGCGTCGCTGGCGCGGCTGGAAACGGTCCTCGCCCTGGTCGAGGGCTGGGTCGACGACGTGGTCAGCCTCGCCGTGGCCGACCGCCTGCCCAGCGCCGCCGCGGTCGCGGAGTCGGTGCGCCGACGCAGGGCTGCGGGTGGCCCGGCGGAACAGATCTTCGCCACGCTGGTGGGCCTGGAGCTGCGGCCCCGTCGGCTCCGCGAGGCCGGCCGGCTGTGGGCGGCACTGCGCGATGCCCGCGGTGTCGAGGGCCGGGACGCGGTGTGGGCACACCCGGACCTGCTCCCGAGCGGGGACGACCTGGACGACCCGCTCGGTTACGCGGCCGGTGACCGGGGTGCGTCCGAGGGCGACCAACTGACCGACGCCGACCTGTCCGCGCTCACCTCGCCCGGTTCCGGCGACGCCCCCGTCGAGCCGGCCGCCGACCGGCGCGGTCCCGACTCCGCCGCGGGCACGGGCGGGAGCACCGACGGCGGGGCGGACGACGGCGGGGCGGACGACGGCGGGGCCGAGCCGGGTGCCCGCCCGGCCTGACCCGGCGTCCTCCAGGGCTCGGGTCCCAACGACCTGGGCCGGCCCGGTCAGCAGGAGTGCGAACCGTTGTCCTGCGTCGAGCGTTCGACGTGGTCGACGACATCGTCGTCGTCTGAGCCGGCTGCCGGACCGCCGGTGTCCGGGCCGTGATCGACGGCATGCCCGAGACCTTCCAGGAAGCCCTTCGCCCGTTCGGCTCGGGGGCACCGGTCGACCAGGGCCCAGAAACGCGCGTCGTGGGAGGCCTCGAGCAGGTGCGCGAGCTCGTGGACGAGGACGTAGTCGAGCACCCACGTCGGTACCCCGCGCAGGCGGGAGCTGACCCGGATCGTCCGGTCCGACGGAGTGCAGGAACCCCAACGGGAGTTCTGTCGGTCCGTCCACCGGACACTGGCCGGGAAGGCCACACCGCCGAGGTACCGGGTGGTCAGATCCCGGGCGCGTCGTTCCAGGTCGCGGTCGCCCGGTCGGACCCGGGCCTCGCGCCGGGCCAGCCTCGTCACCATCGTGTCGACCCAGCGTTGCTCCTCGGCCGGCCCGAGCCTGGCCGGCAGCAGCACCACCACCCGGTCACCGCTGCGGTAGGCCGAGACGGTCCGTCGCCGGCGCGTGCTGCGACGCACCTCTACCCCGTCGACGACCCGGGCCCCGTCGACGACCTGGGCCCCGTCGGAGCCCCCGAGTGCGACCCCCGACGGCGCGAGCCTGTTCGGCCCGCGTCGTCGAGGTGCTGTGCCGAGCGCCATCCGAGTCTCCTTCTCCTCCGGCCCCCGAGGCCATGGCCGGCCCGACGTCGGTCGGGGCCACCGTTGCCGGTACGACGCTCCGAAGGCCTCTCCGGTTCGGCGCGTGTTCATCCGTCCAGCCCGGCGAACAGGTCCTCCTCGGGCCCTGACGGGCCGGGGACCGGCGTCCCGCGCACCAGTCGGTAGTACTCGACGAGCTCGACCGGCTGGGCGAACCGGTTGGTCAGCGCGAACACGTCCCCGCCGTCCCGGTCGGCGGAGGTGACGACGGCCAGTTGGGACCGGTGCGCGGCCATCGCCGCCGCCTTCTGCCGGCGCCAGGCCGTCCCGTCGACGACGGTCGTGACAGCGCCGTCGTCCACGACGGGAACCAGGCCGGGCTCCGGGTGCCCGACCAGACCCGGAGCGTGGCCGGAGCGAGCAGCGGCGGCCGCCCTGGCCAGCCCGGTCAGCACCCGGGTGCGGGGCGACGCGGTCCAGTAGACCTTCGGGACGTCCCAGGGCGGTCCCCCCGCGGGATCGAACCCGGCCGCGGCCGCCAGGGCGACCCCGTAGGTCGTGGCCCGGTGGGCGGCGACGTGGTCCGGGTGGCCGTACCCGCCGCGCTCGTCGTAGGTCACGACCACGTGCGGACGGACCTCGCGCAGCACGCGGGCGACCGCCGTCCCGGTGTCGAGCAGGTCCGCGTCGGCGAACGGCTGCTCGAACGGGGCCAGCCCGGCAGGTCCGACCCGGTCACCGACCATTCCCGAGTCGACCCAGCGGGTCGCCGCCCCGGGACGGGCCGGTGGGGCGAGGAAACGGGCGTCGGTGACACCGAGCACCGCCATCGCCTCGGCGAGCTCCCCCTCCCGGTGCGCGGCCAGGGCGGCGGGGTGGCCGAGCAGGTACCGGAGGTCGTCGGGGTAGACCTCGCCGGCCTCGCCGCGCGTCGCGGTGAGCAGCGTCACGGAGTGCCCCGCAGCCAGGGCACCCGCCATCGCCGCGGCCGTCCCGATCGACTCGTCGTCCGGATGCGCGTGCACCAGCAGCAGCCGCCGCGTCGGCGATCGGACCGGCAATGCTGGACCGGAGGGCACAGCTGATCGTAAGAAGCACGGTGCGGTCGCAACTTCCCTGTCTCTGGGTGTGTTTGACTCGTCTTGCCTGTGGATGCCTGCGAATAGGTGCGCCGGGATGGGTGCAATCTTCCGCCCATGACACACCGGGCGGTCGACGGCACCTCAGCGTTTCGGCCCGCCCTGAAGAAGGGGCTGCGGGTAATGCGCCGGGACGAGCTGACCCTCCAGCTCGGTCTGGACCCGGACCTGGCCGTGGTGCTCGCCGCGCCCTCCCCGGCGGTGACCCGGCTCGTCGCGGCGCTGGACGGGAGGGCCGAGGTGTCCACGCTCGCCCGCCGGCACGGACTGCCGGTGGCCGCGGTCATCCAGGTGGTCGCGGAGCTCGAGGCAGCCGGCGTGCTGGAGAGGGGCCCGGCCGGCGGTCCGGCAGCCGTCGACGCACCCGACCTGCACCTGGTCGGCAACCGCGGCCCGGGATCCGGCGCGGGGCGGTCGGTGCGGACGCTCCGGCGGGTCGGCGCGGCTGTCGCCGAGCAGGAGCGTCGTCTGGAACCCGATGTGACGGCCTGGGCCCTGGTGGACCCGGCCCCGGGAAGCGGCCGGGCCGAGCGCAACAGACGCGCCGCGGCCACCGTCGAGGTGGTCGGGTCCGACCGGGTCGGTACCGCTGTGGGGCTGTTGCTCGCCGCGTCCGGCGTCGGTCAGATCGTAGCGGGGGACGACCGGCTGGCCCGGCACGCGGACAACGGAGCGGCCGGGCTCGGACCGGTGGACGTCGGGCGGCCGCGTCGGGCCGGTCTTCGCCGGCGGTTGGCCGAGGTCGCCCCCGGTGCCAGGCTGCTCGACCGCCACCCGGATCCGGCCCTCGTCGTGGTCACCGACGGCGGGGTCGACACCGACGCCCTCGCCCTCCTGCAGGCGGCAGGAACCCCGCACCTCGTCGTCGGGGTGCGGGAATCGCGGGGCTGGGTCGGGCCGCTGGTCGTCCCGGGGCGCACCTCGTGCCCGCACTGCCACCATCTGGCACGCGTGGACCGGGACCCGGCCTGGGCTCTGCTCGTGGACCAGCTCGCCGTCGCCGCCCGGCCACCCCTGCACCTGAGCGAGGTCGCCGGTGCCACCGCGGCAGGACCGGAACGCGACACCGGGATGCCGACCGGGAAGGTCCGCGGCACCGCCCGGAGTACGCCGTCCGTCGAGGCGTGCGACGGGGTCCTGGCCACGTTGGTCGCGTCCACCGCCGTGTTGCACACCGTCACCTGGCTCGCGGGGAAAGCGCCCCCCAGCGTCGACGGCACCGTGGAGTTCCGGCTCCCCGACGGGTTCGGGCGCCGGCGCGGCTGGTCGGTCCACCCGGGCTGCGGCTGCTCGGGAGCACCCGCCCGGGACCGGTGACCGTGCGGTCCGCGGCCGGGTCGCCGTTCGGCACGGGACCGGCCGGACGAGGATGGGGGTGTGAGCAACACGCCGCCGCGCAGCCCGATGTCCCGGACCCTCAAGCTGGCGAGCCTCCCGCTGGGGTTGGCCGGCCGGGCCACCCTCGGCATCGGCCGTCGGATCGGCGGCGCGTCCGCGGAGGTCGTCAACACCGAGATCCAGCAGCGCAGCGCCGAACAGGTCTTCCGCGTCCTCGGAGAGCTCAAGGGCGGCGCGATGAAGTTCGGCCAGGCGCTCTCGGTCTTCGAGGCCGCGCTGCCCGAGAACCTCATCGGTCCCTACCGGGAACAGCTGGTGCGCCTGCAGGAGGCCGCGCCACCGATGGACGTGCAGACCACCCGGGGCGTCCTGGCCACACAGCTGGGTGGCGACTGGGCGGATCGGTTCCGCTCGTTCGAGGAGGTCCCGGCCGCTGCCGCGTCGGTCGGCCAGGTGCACCGGGCCGTCTGGTCCGACGGCCGGGAGGTGGCGGTCAAGATCCAGTACCCGTGGGCGGAGGCGGCCATCCGGGCCGACCTGCGCCAGATCCGCCGGCTGTCCCGCGCCCTGGGCGGTCTCGTCTCGGGGATCGACGTCCGCCCGCTCATGGACGAGATGCGTGACCGCCTCCTGGAGGAGCTGGACTACGAGCTCGAGGCCGGCGCACAGCGGGCGTTCGTCCGGGCCTTCGCCGACGACGACGGCATCGTCGTCCCCGACGTGGTCGACGCGGCCTCACAGGTGCTGGTGACCGAGTGGCTGGAGGGGACGCCGCTGTCCCGCGTGATCGCGAGCGGCACCCAGCAGGAGCGCGACCACGCGGGCCTGCTGTTCGCCCGGTTCCACTTCTCCTCCCCCGGCAGGGCGGGTCTGCTGCACGCGGACCCGCACCCGGGCAACTACCGGATCACCCCCGACGGCCGGCTCGGCGTGCTGGACTTCGGTGCCGCGGCCCGTCTCCCCGACGGGCTGCCGGCCAGCGTCGGGATCGTGCTGCAGGCGGCGTTGGAGGGCGACCGCCAGGGGATGCTGGACGGCCTGCGCGCGGAAGGGTTCGTCAAGGAGTCGGTGGACCTGGATGCCGACGAGCTGTACGAGTACCTCTCGCCGTTCGTCGAACCCGCGCGCGTGGAGTACTTCACGTTCTCCCGGGAGTGGATGCGCGGGGAGTTCGAGCGGGTCAACGACCCCCGGGGTGAGGGCGCGACCGGACTGAAGATCAACCTGCCGCCGAGTTACCTGCTGATCCACCGGGTGTGGCTGGGTGCGATCGCGATCCTGTCCCAGCTGGGTGCCCGCGCACCGTTCAGGTCCGAGCTGGTCCGGTGGGTGCCCGGCTTCACCGGCTGAGCCGGACCGCTCGTCGGTTCGACCCGACGGCCCCGGGGACGGGGCCGCCGGCGGAACCGGAGGCGTCGGACCGGTCGGGTCCGGGTGGCCAGCGCGAGGCCGCCCAGCCGGGCGAGCTGCGCCTGGTCGAGGAGGTCACGACATCGCTCTCGGGCGAGGTCGTGGGACAGATGGGCAGTGGACACGGTGTTCTCCTGGTCATCGGTTCCGGGCGCGCGGCCCGGGAGGACGGGGACGGGTTTGCTCGGGCGGTTGCTGCAGGGGCCGTCAGCGGTGCTCACGCGACGGACACCAGCTGGGCGGCCAGCCACGCCGCGTCGCGGTCCCGGTCGGCGTTGCGCGGGCGGCCACGCGGCCGTTTGCGCGGGACGACGACCCCCCGGTCGAAGAGCTCGCCGCCCCAGACCCCCCACGGCTCGGCCCGTTCGACCGCCGCCGCGAGGCAGCTGGCCCGGACGGGGCACGAGGAGCACAGCTGCTTGGCCGCCTCGACGCTGTCGGGCTCCTCGGCGAAGAACATCTCCGGGTCGGCTGTCCAGCACGGCAGCCCGGTCGGGGTGCCCGCCCGGCTGGCGCTCCCCGTGGTCGGTGTGGTGCTGCACGGCGTCGCGCCGTGCACGGCGGTTGTCACCGGTCTCCTCCTCGTCGTGGGCCTGCTGGTGTTCGGTCGGTGCGACCGCTGGGGTGGGGTGCACCCGCTCCCGGGACAGCAGAAAGGCCGCGGTCCCGGGGGTTCCCGGATCCGCGGCCTCGGCGAGGACGACGGTGGAGTTACACCGGGATGCCTCGCGTGACGACGCGGACGTCGGACGGGTTGGTGAGGTTCTGGTTTCGGACGGAGCGCTTCACGACGGGCACCTCGAGTGCCGCGAGCCGGCGTCCGTGGGCATAGCGACCGGAGGTGGGCTGAGCGGTGCTGACGTCGGCCGGGAAGGAACCGGCGAGGGTCGACCCGGACCACGTGGCGACCTGCTGGATCATCGACATCACTGGGCACCTCCTCACGTGGCTCGACCGCCCCGGTGTGACGGGGCAGGTGGAACGGGTCTCGGACAACGGCGTCGACGGGGCACGGGTGGCCTCGGGGCGACGAGAAGGACGGTATCGCCATCCGCCGCCGAGGACAACGGGTTTCCCGGTGCGACGCGCGCCCGGTCAGGCCGGGCTGTCGGAAGCGCACAGCCGCAGCAGGTCCGCCCCGTACCGGGTGACCTTGACGGCGCCGATGCCCGGTACCCCGACCAGCTCGCGCTCGCTGGTGGGGCGGCGCTCGGCGAGGACCTGCAGGGTCGCGTCGGTCAGCACGACGTAGGCCGGGACCTTCTGCTCCCTGGCGGTCCCGCTGCGCCACTCCCGGAGCGTCTCGAACAGGGACTCGTCGTAGGCGGACGGGCAGCCCACGCAGCGGCCGACCGTGATGTCCGCCGGTGCCGTGAGCGGGGCGTTGCACACCCGGCAGTGGGCACTGCCCGGGCGTCGGCGGCCCCCCGGGGCACCTCGTGCACCGGCCGGGTCCTCGGGGTCGGCGGGCCGGATCCCGTCGAGGAACCGGGAGGCGGACCGACGTCCCCGCCCGCCGGGGGTCCGCGTCGCCGACCACGACAGCCGGAGCAGCCGCCGAGCCCGGGTCGCCCCGACGTAGAGCAGACGCCGTTCCTCCTCGACCTCCTCGGGTGTCTCGGCGAACGACAGCGGCAGACCGCCCTCGTGGGCGCCGACGAGGAAGACGACGTCCCACTCCAGACCCTTCGCGGAGTGCAGCGAGGACAACGTCACCCCGTCGGCGGTCGGCGCGTGGGCCGACTCGATCCGCGCGTCCAGCTCCTCCACGAACTCCACCAGCGTCGCCGCCGGGGACAGCGCAGCGGTGTCGGAGGCGAGTGCGGCCAGGGCGGCCAGGGACTCCCACCGCTCCCGGGCCCGACCGGCACCCGGCGGGTCCTCGGGCGACCAACCGGCGGAGCGCAACACGTCCCGGACCCGTTCGACGAGACCGGGGCCGTCGCCGTCACGGGCCGGCTCGGCCAGCGTCCCCGCTGCCCAGGCCCGGGCGGTGCCCCGCACCAGGGTCACCGCGCGCCGGACCTCCTCGCGGTCGAAGAAGCGCTCGGCACCGCGCAGCACATACGGGACGCCGGCATCGTCCAGTGCCTGCTCGAACTCCGCCGACATCGCGTTGACCCGGTAGAGGACAGCGATCTCCCGGGCGGCCACCGGCGCGCGACCGGCATCCTCGGCGCCCCTGACGAGGGCAGCGATCTCCCGGGCCACCGACGTCGCCTCGGCGACACCGTCGGGGAAGCCGGTGAACTCGACCCCGGGCCCGCTCGGGCTCTGGGCCCGCAGCAGCAGGCGGGGTACGCGCGTGCCGTCGGCCGCACGGGTCGAGCCCTGCGCCAGGACCCGGTTCGCCACCGCGAGCACCTCCGGGGTGGACCGGTAGTTGCGTTCCAGGCGCACCACGGTTGCGCCGGGGTACCGGGCCGGGAACTCGAGCAGGTAGCGCGGCGACGCACCCGCGAAGCTGTAGATCGTCTGACCAGGGTCGCCGACGACACACACGTCCGCGCGATCGCCCAGCCACAGGTCGAGCAGCCGTTGCTGCAGGGGGCTGACGTCCTGGTACTCGTCGACGACCAGGTGGCGGTACTGGGACCGGACGGTGGCGGCCACCCGCGGCTCGTCGGCCAGCAGGGCACAGGTCAGCAGCAGGACGTCCTCCAGGTCGATGCGACCGCGGTCGGTGCACACCTGGGCGTAGCCGGTGATCACCCGGGCGACCGTCGCGGGGTCGACACCGGTGACGGAGCGCCGGGCGCGGGCGGCCGCGGCGACGTAACGGTCGGCGTCGACGTTGGAGACCTTCGACCACTCGATCTCCGAGGCAAGGTCGCGCAGGATCGTCCGGTCCACCCCGAGGCGGATCCGTGCGGCCGCCTCCGCCACCAGGGGAAGTTTCGAGTCGACCAGCGCGGGCAGCTCCGACCCGTGCACCCGCGGCCAGAAGTAGCGCACCTGGCGCAGCGCGGCCGAGTGGAAGGTGCGCGCGGACACCCCGCCGGCACCCAGGGCCCGCAGCCGGCCGCGCATCTCCCCGGCGGCACGGGTGGTGAACGTGACCGCGAGGACCTGGGCGGGGGCGTACGTGCCGGACAGCACACCGTGGGCGATGCGGTGGGTGATGGCCCGGGTCTTGCCCGAACCGGCTCCGGCGAGCACGCAGACCGGGCCGTGCAGCGCCTCGGCGACGGCCAGTTGTTCCGCGTCCAGCCCGGCCAGCACCGCCTGGACCGTCATGCCCCGACCGACCGCGGCCCCCACGGGAGCCCCGGACAGGGCGGCACCGGACGGGCCGGCGCCGGACAGGGCTCGGGAAGCTGTCTGGGCGGTCACGCGTTCATCCTCCCAGCGGCCACCGACGACCAGGGCCCCTCGCGGGGCGTCGTGTCAGGGGTGGCCGGGGTCCACACCCCGGGCGAACCGCACACCGACGAACGAAGCGGAGGCCCCCGTGGCCAGCTGGCCCACCCCCACCGAGCGACCGATGGTCTTCACCACGACCTGGTGCCCGTACTGCGCGAAGCTGAAGTCCGGCCTGGCGGCCGCGGGCATCGCCTACGACGAGACCGACGTCGAGGCCGATCAGACAGCCGCGGAGTACGTGATGAGCGTCAACGGAGGCAACCGGGTCGTGCCGACGGTCCTGTTCCCGGACTCGACCACCGCGACCAACCCGGCTGCCTCGAACGTCGCGGAGCGGCTCGCCACGGCAGCTCGCTGATCTGACGGGACCGCCCGGCGACTCACCAGTCGCCGGGCAGTTCTGCGCCGTACCAGCCCTCGATGAGGCGCCGGGCGATGGACACCCGACCGGGCAGGCGAAGCGTCCCGGCGTCGATCCCGGCTCGCATCTGCGCACGGGTGAACCACGCGACCTCCGTGATCTCCTCCCCGTCCGGGCGGGTCGCGGTCGAGACGGCCCGCGCGGTGAAACCGACCATCAGGCTCCGGGGGAACGGCCACGGCTGGCTCCCGGCGTAACGGATCTGCTCGACCCGTACGCCGGACTCCTCCGCCACCTCACGGGCCACCGCCTGTTCCAGGGACTCCCCGGCCTCGACGAAACCCGCGAGGCAGCTGAAGCGGTGCTCGGGCCACACGCGCTGGTGGCCCAGCAGGGCCCGGCTGTCCGGCGCGTGCAGCGCACCGTCGTGGACCAGCACGATCATGGCGGGGTCCGTGCGCGGGTAGGCCTCCCGACCGTCGTCGCCCACCCGGACCGCCCCCGCGTGCGCCGGCCTGGTCGGCCGGCCGGTCGACGGGCTGTGCGTCTCCGCGGCGTGCCACGCGCTCAGGGCCACCGCGTGGGTGGCGGCCCCGGCATCGAGGTCGTCCAGGTCCCCGCCGAGGTCCCGCAGGTGCGCCCAGTCCGGACCGGGCTCGGCGACCGGGACGGCGACGTGGGCCCGACCGGTGTCGTCCACCCCCAGCAGGAAGCGCTGCTCCGCGGCCGCCGGCGGCCGATCCGTCCACGCCAGGCGGATCCGGTCGGGTGTCCGCTCGACGGGGAACCGGCCGGCGGCGACGGGCAGGTAGCGGGTGCTCGGGTCCCGCAGGACCCGCGACCACCACTCCTCGTCGCGACGGCGGTCCGACGCGCGGTCCAGGGCGTACCGCGACAGGGCGAGACGATCCAGGTCGAGCCGGTCCGGCGGGTGCCCGGGCCCGACGGGGTCCTGGACCGGTCGGTCGCGGTCGGCACTGTCGGGTCGGTCGCTGCACACGTGCCGCGACGCTAGCCGGGGCGGATCAGGGTGCGGTGACGACGGACTGCCGCTGGGAGCCGAGTCCGTCGATGGACAGCTCCACCACGTCGCCCGCCCGCAGGTAGGGCTGTCCCGGCATCCCCATCGCCACGCCGGCCGGCGTCCCGGAGTTGATGACGTCACCGGGCTGCAGGACCATGAACTGGCTGATGTACCGGACCAGGTGGTCGACGCCGAAGACCATGTCCGCCGTATTGCCGTCCTGACGGGTCACGCCGTTGACGGACAGGTGCATCGCCAGCGCCTGCGGGTCCGGGACCTCGTCCGCGGTGCGGATCCACGGCCCGAGCGGGTTGAATGTCTCGCAGTTCTTCCCCTTGTCCCACTGGCCGCCGCGGTGCAGCTGGAAGTCGCGCTCCGAGACGTCGTGACTGATCGCGTACCCCGCGATGCAGGCTCGCGCGTCGGCGAGCGAGTCGAGGTAGCGGGCCTGCCGGCCGATGACGACGGCGAGCTCCACCTCCCAGTCGGTCGCGGTGGAGCCACGCGGCACGTGGACGTCGTCGCCGGCACCGCCGACCGTGTCCGCCGTCTTGAGGAACAGGATCGGCTCGGTCGGGATCTCGGCGCCCGTCTCCGCGGCGTGGTCGCGGTAGTTCAGCCCGATGCAGACGATCTTGCCGACCCAGGACAGCGGAGGCCCGAACCGCTGGTCGCCGTCGAGCTCAGGGAGGTTCCCGCGCCCGACCGCCGTTGCAACCTCGTCGAGGCCCCCCGCGAGGACGTCGCCGTCGAGGTCGGGACACACCGGCCGCAGGTCCCGCCACGTGCCGTCGGGCCCGCTCGCGGCGGGGACCTCGGCTCCTCGCGGACCGATCCTGGCAAGACGCATCGCTCAGCTCTCCTGACGGGTGGGGCGGTGGAGGTGACGTGCCTGGCCGGCCGGGTCCGCCCAGACGGGACCGTCCGGGAAGCGGTGGGCGGCGCGCGAGGCGGGCAGCATCCTGGCGTACCCGGGCCGGGCGGGGAGCTGGTAGTGCGCGTCGACGACCCGGGTGGGCTCGACGAAGTGCTCGTGCAGGTGGTCCACGTACTCCACGATGCGGTCGGGCTGGTCGCCGCCGACCGCGATCGCGTCGAAGGCGGCCAGGTGGGACACCAGCTCGCACAGACCGACACCGCCGGCGTGGGGGCAGACCGGGACGTCGAACTTCGCGGCCAGCAGCAGGATCGCCACCACCTCGTTGACACCGGCGACCCGGCACGCGTCCACCTGGAGCACCGACAGCGACCCGGCCTGCAGCATCTGCTTGAAGACCACCCGGTTCTGCACGTGCTCACCAGTCGCCACCTTGACGGGCGCGATGGCCCTGGCAATGGCCGCGTGCCCGAGGACCTCGTCGGGACTGGTCGGTTCCTCCACCCACCACAGGTCGAAGTGGGCCAGCGCTCCCACCCACCGGATCGCTTCGTCGATCCCCCAGACCTGGTTGGCATCGACCATGAGACGCCGGTCCGGCCCGATGACCTCCCGTGCCAGGGCACACCGCCGGAGGTCCTCGTCGAGGTCGTGCCCGACCTTGAGCTTGAGGTGGTCGAAACCGTCCGCGACGGCCTCACGCAGCAGCCGCTCCATCTTCTCCGGCGGGTACCCCAGCCAGCCCGCGGAGGTGGTGTAGGCACGGATGCCCCGCGCACGCAGCAGCTCTTCGCGATCTGCCTTTCCGGGCGCGCGCGAGCGGAGCAGCTCCAGCGCCTGCTCGCGCGTCAGAACGTCGTCGATGTAGCGGAAGTCGACCAGGTCGACCACCTGCTCGGGGGTGAGGTCGACCAGCAGCTTCCACACCGGCTTGCCCTCGAGTCTTGCCCACAGGTCCCAGGCCGCGTTGACGACGGCACCGGTGGCGAGGGCGACGACACCCTTCTCCGGCCCGAGCCAGCGCAGGTGGGAGTCGGAGAGGAGGTGGCGGGCGAAGCCGCCCATGTCGCTGCGCAACCGCTGGAGCGGCGTCCCGAGCACGAGGTGCTCGAGGGCGTGCACGGCCGCCACCACGATCTCCGTGCCCCGGCCGCAGGTGAACGTGAACCCGTGCCCCTCTGGCGAGCCGGGGGCGTCGGTGTGCAGGACCACGTAGGCCACGGAGTAGTCGGGGTCCGGGTTCATCGCGTCCGACCCGTCGAGCTCGATCGAGGTGGGGAAGCGGACGTCCTCGACCGTCATCGAAGTGATCACCCCACCAGGCGGGCCGGATCCCGGACCGTCCGCACTCGTCATCACCGTCGTCGCCCTCGTCAACGTCACGTCTCCTCCACCCGGCCTGGCTCAGGGTCCCGACCCGGGGACACTCTTGTCTGGTCCGGTACCGACCCGCACCGCACCGCACCGCACCGCACCGCACCGACCCGGAGGCTCACGTCATGACAGCCACACTCTCCCCCGGAGCCCCGGTGGCGATCGTCACCGGAGGCGCCTCGGGCATCGGGCATGCGGTCGCGCTCGCCCTGGTCGCCGACGGGATGCGCGTGGCGGCACTGGACCTCCGGACCGACGGCGTGGCGCCACCGGTGAGGGCGGTGCGCTGTGACGTCGCCGACGACGCGTCGGTCCGTGCGGCCGTCGCGGAGGTCCTCGACCGCTTCGGCCGACTGGACGTCGTCGTCGCGAACGCCGGGATCGCCGCGGCCGGCACGGTCGCGGACAACGACGATGACGAGTGGCACCGGGTGCTGGACGTCAACGTGCTCGGGGTCGTGCGGGTGATCCGCGCAGCGCTGCCGCACCTGGTGCGCTCCCCCGTCGCCTCGATCGTCACCACCTGCTCGATCGCCGCCGCTGCCGGTCTCCCGAAGAGAGCGCTGTACTCGGCAACAAAGGGAGCGGTGCTCTCCCTCACCCGAGCGATGGCCGCGGACCACCTTGCCGACGGTATCCGGGTCAACGCCGTAGCGCCCGGTACCGCCGACACCCCCTGGGTCGCCCGCCTGCTGGAGTCCGCCGACGACCCCGTGCGCGAACGGGCGGCGCTCGCGGCGCGGCAGCCCATGGGCCGCCTGGTCACCGCCGAGGAGGTGGCGGCCGCCGTCGCCTACCTGGCCGGACCGTCCGCCTCGGCGACGACCGGCACGGTGCTGGAGGTGGACGGCGGGATGTCGGGCCTGCGCCTGCCCCGGTGAGCGATGCTCTGGGCTGCCGGGCCACTGACCTGCCGCAAGGGGCCGGCCCGTCGAATCGCACGCGCCGTGGCAGGATCCCGGCCCGTGAGCATCCACATCGGGGCAGCGCCAGGTCAGATCGCCGAGCGGGTCCTGTTCCCCGGGGACCCGTTGCGGGCGCGGTGGATCGCCGAGAACTTCTTCCAGGGCGCGACCTGCTACACCGAGGTGCGCGGGATGCTCGGGTTCACCGGCACCTTCCGGGGCGAGCGGATCTCGGTCCAGGGCAGCGGCATGGGCATCCCGTCGGCGTCGATCTACGCGACCGAGCTGTTCCGCGACTACGGAGTCCAGTCGCTGGTGCGGGTCGGGACCTGCGGTGGGATGGCGGACTCGGTGCACGTCCGCGACGTCGTCCTGGCGACGTCGGCGAGCACCAACAACGGGAACAACCGCCTGCACTTCGGCGCCGGCGTGGACTTCGCGCCCACCGCCGACTGGTCGCTGCTGTCCGCGGCAGCGGTGGCCGCGGCGTCGCGGACCGGTGAGGGCTCCCCCGGCTCGCTGCACGTCGGGCCGGTGGTGAGCACGGACGACTTCTACGCCGTGCAGCCGCAGGTGCTGACGATGCTGGCCGACCACGGTGTCCTGGCCGTGGAGATGGAGGCGTCGGCCCTCTACACCCTCGCCGCTCGGTTCCACCGCCGCGCGCTCACGGTCCTGACCGTCTCGGACCACATCGTCAGCGGGGAGTCCACGCCGGCGGCCGAGCGGGAGACGACGTTCGCCGCGATGGTGGAGATCGCCCTGGAGGCAACGCTGGCGGTCCCCGTCGCGTGAACACCGAGGGAGGCCCCGGCGACGGGGTGCTGCGCCTGGCCAGCTTCAACCTCCTGCACGGGATGGTGCTGCGCACCGGTGACGCCAGCGATCCCGGGCCGCTGCGCGAGGCGGCCGCCGAGCTGGGCGCCGATGTCGCGGCACTGCAGGAGGTCGACGTCGACCAGCCACGGTCCTCCCATGTCGACCAGGTCTCGGTGTTCGCCCACGCCGCCGGGCTGGGCCACCACGTGTTCCACCCGACGGTCGACGGGACCCCTGGTGAGCGGTGGTCCGCCGCGTCCCCCGGGCTGGGCGCGGGTCCGCGGTACGGGATCGGACTGGCCAGTCGCTACCCCCTGACGGAGGTGGCCGTCCTGGATCTCGGGCGGGCCCGGACCGGCTTCCCGCTGCTTCTACCCAACGGCCGCCCGACGATGGTGCACGACGAGCCGCGCGCCGCGATCGCCGCGCGCATCGTCACCCCGATCGGCCCGGTGACCGTGGCGAGCGCGCACCTGTCGTTCGTGCCCGGGTGGAACGTCGTGCAGCTACTGAGGCTCACGCGGTGGCTCGCCCGGCTGCCCGGCCCCCGACTGCTGCTCGGAGACCTCAACATGCCGGCGGTGGTCAGCCGGCTCGCGCGGGACTGGCGCCCGTTGGCCACCATCGCCACCTATCCCGCGCCGCGGACGCGAATCCAGTTCGACCATGCCCTGCTGTCCGGGGATCTCGGCGCAGCGGTCACGGACGTCGCCGCCCGCCGGCTCGCCGTATCCGACCACTGCGCGCTCACCGTCACCCTCGGCTCGCCGCCGGTAGCCCGCTGACCTCCGCCGCCGGCAGCCCGCTGACCAGGGCCAGCAGCCCGTCCTCGTCGAGCAGGTCCACGGGGCGCACGGTGACCGCAGCGGCGACGTGGTGGAACGCGCCGCTGATCCGGTCCAGCGGGGTACCGGTCGTCCGGTGCCACGCCAGTCGGTAGGTGGCCAGCTGGACGGCCACCTCCCGGACCGCGCGGTCGCCCCGGGGCGGTGGTCCGGTCTTCCAGTCGACCACCTCCGCGGTGCCGTCCCGCGCGTCGGTGAAGACGGCGTCGACCCGGCCCCGGACCACGAGATCCGCGCCCACGGGCATCGCGAAGGCGAACTCGACCTCCGCGGGGGTGCGCAGCGCCCACGGGCTGCGGGAGAACGCGTCCTGCAGGTTGCGCAGCGCCTCGTCGTCCAGGACCGGCCCCAGCGACGTCACGTCGTCGGCCGACCCCGGCAGGTCCTCGACGTCGAGCAGTCGTTGCGCGTCCCATCGTTGCTCGAGCCAGGCGTGGAAGCGGGTGCCGAGCCGGGCGGCGGCCCGGGGCTCGCGCGGGAGCGGGCGACGCAGCCCCAGCGCGTACCGGTCCGGGTCGCGCGCGATGGCCACCAGCCCGCTGACCGTCACGACCCCGGGCAGTTCGACGGTGAGCGGGCGACCCCCTGTGCCCGGTGCCAGTCGTTCCCGCTCGGCGAGCAGCAGGTCGACGTCGTCGGCCCACCGCAGCTCCTCGGGACTCTCGTCTGCCGTCTCGGCTGCCGCGCTGCCGCCGCCTGCCTGCTCGACCAGGAACAGAGCCGCCGGCTCAGCGGCGGGCAGGGCTGCACGTTCCACCGACACGAGGGCGGCGCCGGCCTCCACCGCAGCCGCCCGGGAGGGCTCGAGCAGGGCGCCCGGCCACCGGGCTGAGGCACCCGATGCCGGGTCCGGCCGCTCACCGGCGTCCTCGGCCCACGGACCCAGGTCCCACCCCGGCTCCCCCTCGTGAAGTCGTGCGAGGTCCCGCAGCTCCACCAGGAACCGGCTGGGCTTGCGCAGCTTCACCGTCCTACCCCAGAGGTGTCCGGTCAGCGAGAGCACCTGTCGCGCCCGGGTCACCGCGACGTAAGCGAGCCGACGCTCCTCGTCCTCCCGCAGCTGGGCCATCTCCTCGGCGTGCCGCGCCAGCTGCCCCTGGAGGTCTGCCCGGTCGGCCACTGCCCCCAGGTCGAGCACGGGAAGGCGGGCCCTGTCGACGCGCAGACCGTGCGGCAGCTGGGCGAGGTCGGTGATCCACCCTTTCGGCACCCGGGGCTTCGCCGGGAACGTGTCCTCGACCATGCCGGGCACGCAGACGACGTCCCACTCCAGACCCTTGGCGGCGTGGACGGTGAGCAGCTGGACCCGGCCGCGCCGGACCTGGACGGTCTCCGGGACCGACTCGGGTTCCGGGTCCCGATCGACGTCCTCGGCCCGGTCCAGTCCGCGTTCGCGGTCCTCGGCCACCTCGAGGTAGGTCAGGAACGCCGACAGCGCCGCCCGGTCCCGGTCCCCGCGGTCGCCCGGCCCGGCGGAGGCGAACCGCTCGGCCTCGTCGGTGAACGCCGCGAGATCGGCGATCGCACCACCGGCCGCTCCGCCACCGGTCTCCGTGTCGCCGGCTGCGACGGCCAGTTCCACGGCCAGGCCCGTCGTCGACACGACGTCCGCCACGATCTCCCCCAGCGGGGAGTGCGTCCTTCCTCGCAGCTCCCGGAGTTCCCGGGCCAGCGCGACGAGCCGGTCGCGCCCCACCGGTGAGAAGTGACCCACGCCCGGTGCGTCGGCCAGCCGGTCCAACGCGTCGACGATGTTCGGTTCGGGCTCGTCGCCGGGCCGAAGCAACCGCCGGTCGGTCGGCTCGTCCGCATCGTCCTCGGCGCCGAGACCCTGTCGTCCGCGCATGGACCGCGCCAGCTTCGCGAGCGCGTCGAGGTCCCGCGGACCGATGCGCCAACGGGCACCGGTCAGCACCCGCACGAGCGCGTCCCCGCGGTCAGGCTCGGCGAGGACCCGCAGCACGCTGACCACCTCCACGACGACGGGTACACCCAGCAGCCCGGCCAGCCCGACCACCTCGACCGGCAGGCCGTCCTCGCGCATCGCTGCCAGCAGCGGCTCGATCTGACGTCTCGTGCGCACCAGCACGGCGACCGACCTGCCGTCGTCCACCCCGTCCCGGGCGCGGCGGGTGACTGCTGTCAGCTCCTCGGCCATCGTCCGGTGCAGGGCGACGCAGACGAGTCCGTCGGCGGCGTCCGCGCGCGGGACCAGCGTCGGGACGGGCACGCGCGTCGTCCGGTGAAGGTCCCGCGCCACGGCGTTCGCGACGTCGAGCACCTGCGGTGCGTTGCGGAAGCTGGTGGACAACGTGCTGTGGGTGCTGTCGCGCCTCGCCACCGCGAACGAGCCGAGGGTGTCCGACCCCGCGCCGCGCCAGCCGTAGATCGACTGGTGCGGGTCGCCGACGGCCGTCACGGCGATGTCGGCGAACGCCCCGGTCACCAGGACCAGCTGCGCGGGGCTGGTGTCCTGGAACTCGTCGAGCAGCACCAGCCGGCGGGTGGCGCGCTGTGCGGCGGCGACCTCGGGGACCTCCCGGGCGAGGCGGGCCGCGATCGCGGCGACCGAGGCGAAGTCGACCGAGCCGACCTCAGTCAGGAGCGCGCGGTACCGCTCGACGAGGTCCAGGAGCTCGAGTCGTGCGACCTGGCGCTGCACGAACTCGTCCGCGTGTTTCGTGCTGGGCGGGACCGCCCGCGGCGCGCCACGCGTCGTCACACCGAGGGGAGGGGGTGGTAGAGCTGCCAGCCGCGCGCACAGCTCCTCCAGGTGGGAGCGCAGGACGGGCAGCTCCAGACAGTGGGCGGCCAGCTGGTCGTGCAGGCCACGCACGACGTCGATGACGGTCGACACCCCGGGCACGTAGCCGCTGAACCCGCCCTCCCAGCCGCGCACGACCCGCTCGGCCAGCTGCCAGGCCTGCGCCGGACGGAGCAGCCGGGCGCCGGGTTCGACGCCGAGTCGCAGGCCGTGGTCGGCGACCACCTCGGCGGCAAAGGCGTCATAGGTGCCGACCTTCGGTGTCCGGTCGTCGGCGCCGACGCTGTCGGCGAGCTCGCGGTCCTGGTCGAACAGCTCGTCCAGACGACGGGTCACCCGTTCGGACAGCTCGCTGGCGGCCCTGAGGGTGAAGGTGAGACCGAGGACCTCGCCGGGCACCAGCTGCCGGGTGGCCACCAGGTACACGACGCGACCCGCCATCGTCTCGGTCTTCCCCGACCCGGCCCCGGCGACGACCAGTCCCGAGCTCAGCGGTGCACTGATGACGGCGGCCTGCTCGGCGGTGGGCTCCGGCAACCTCAACAGCGCTGCCAACGATGCGGGGGTCACGTGTGATGCGTGGTTCACGCCGTCACCTGCGCACCCGAGGGCTGCGCGGGACAGCTGGTGCGGACGGAGCACCGCTCGCACACCGCGCTGGGGGTGGCCGTGAACTCCCCGGCGCGGACGACCGACCCCGCCACGGTCAGGGCGTCGCCCAGCCAGTCGGGAACCGCGCCGTCCAGGCCCGGTTGGCTCCGCACCGTCGGGCTCCCGTCCTTGCGCGGCTTGGCCAGGTAGACCAGAACAGCACCCCCGGTCGGGCCGCCGTCCCCGAGCGCGACCTGGTAGGTGGCCAGTTGCAGATCCTGTTCGGCCTCGGCTTCCTTCTTCGCCGTTCGACCCGTCTTGAAGTCCACGACACGACGCAGCCCGTCCCGGGGTGACTCGTCGACGAGGTCGACCCGACCGGTGAGCCGGACCACCCCGTCCGGTGTCTGCACCTCGTGGCTGATCGACAGCTCGGCGTCGACGACCACGCGACCCTGCGCCGCCTGGGCACGGAACCAGGACGCCAGCAGGTCGACGGTCTCCACGAGCCGGTCCCGGTCCACCCGGTCGACCCACCCCGTCCCCAGACCGAGCGCGGTGCTCTCGACCTCCAGCCGCGCCGGCAGGTCGTCCGGGCGGATGCGCCCGCGGGCGACCTCCTCGGCGAGCGCGTGCACCAGCGTCCCGACCCGCTGCGCCCGGCTGGTCGCGCGCTGCCCGCCGGCCTGGATGAGGAACCAGCGCAGCTGGCAGACCCCGATGTCCTCAACCCTGCTCGGGGAGAGCACCGCTTCCTCGTCGGGTTCCAGCCGGGGCCGTGCGTCGGACACGGTCGTGCGGGCCCACCACTGCTCCGGGGCAGCGCCGGGCACGCCGGCCGAGGCTAGGCGCGCCAACTGGTGGGCCGCGGCCCGCCGGCGCGACGGCCCGGCTCCCGCCTCCCCACACACCACCCGGCGCAGGGAGGCGACCAACGCGGAGGTGCCCAGCGACGCCGCGGCCAGGTCACCGGCTCGCAGCGACGGGTCGTCGTCGGTCAGTTCTGTCAGGAACCTCGACGGGGTGTCGTCACGGTCGTCCACGGCGGACAGGACCAGCTGTGCCGACGCCCGGGTGCAGGCGACGTAGAACAACCGCCGCTCCTCGGCGAGGGCCTCGGTCCGGTCCAGCACGGCCCGCACCTGCGCAGCGGGCTCGGTGCCGGCCGGTCCCGCCGGTCCGGCGGGTCCGGCCGGTCCGGCCCAGCGCAGCAGGGCGCGCTGCCCGAGCAGGTCCGGCCGGGAGCGCAGGTCCGGCCAGACCCGTTCCTGCACCCCGACGACAGCGACCAGGGGCCACTGCAGCCCCTTGGACGCGTGGGCGGTCAGGACCGCGACGGCACCGCGGGCATCGGCCGCCGCGCCGGAGAGGCGCTCGGCCGCGTCCGGGAGCGCCCGCCCGGTCACGGCCTCGAGGAACTCCCCGGCACCGGCACCGACGTGCTCCTCGGAGTAGCGCTCGACCGCGTCGAACAGCGTCACGACGGCGTCGAGGTGCCGGTCGGCGACCGCGCCGGCCGGACCGCCGCGCAGCGCGTCCTCGGTCCAGGACCGCGCGCGGCCCGAGGCCTCCCACAGTGCCCAGAGCAGGGCGCCCGGGTCCACGGCCGATCCGGTCGCCGCCGCGACCCCGGCAGCCACCAGGTCCACGAGTCGGGCGGCCCGGACGTCTGCCTGCCGGACACGGTCGGCCGCCGGCCCGGACGGGTCGCCGAACGCCGCGCCCAACATGCCCGCGGACCCGGTCGAGGCGCCCGCGAGCGCGGTCTGGACCCGGCGCACCGCGACAGCGTCGAGTCGACCGAAAGGCCCGGTGAGCAGCTCCAGCACCGTCTCGGACCGCGACGCGTCGACCACCGGTCCCGAGGGCGACGCCGCGCCGAGGGCCAGCTCGGCCAGCAGCAGCAGGTCCCGGGCAGCCGGCCGCGAGGCGACCGGCACCGGGTCCGACGCGGCGGTCACGGGTACCCCGGCCGCGCGCAACGCCCGCCGCACCGGGCCCAGCTGCGCCCCGGTGCGCACGATGACGGCCATCTGTGACCAGCCGAGACCCTGGCGGAGCGCCGCGGCGCGCAGCCGCCCGGCCAGCCACTCCCGCTCCGCGGCCGGTGACGCGTGGACTGCCACTTCGGCGGAGCCGGGCGCCAGCCCGCCGACGGGCACCAGCAGCCGATGACTGGCCGGGCCGGGGATCCGGGACGCCACGGCCCGGCTCACCTCCAGCAGGCGGGAGCCCGCGCGTCGGGAGGTCGCCAGGGCCAGGACCGGGGCCGGGCCGGCGGCGGTCGCGAACCGCGTGGCGAAGTCGTCGACGACCGACCGGTCCGACCCGCGGAAGGCATAGATGGCCTGGTCGGGGTCACCGACCGCGACGAGGTCCGCACCGCCGCCGGCGACCAGGTGGAGCAGCTCGACCTGGGCCGGGTCGCAGTCCTGGAACTCGTCCACGACCACGAGCCGGCGGGCGGACCGCTCGGCGGTGAGCGCCGCCGGATCGGCGGCCAGCAGGTCCACGGCGTCACGGACCAGCGTGGCGGCCTCGGTCCACGCGACCCCGGTCAGGCTCGCGCCCGCCTCGTACTCCGCGGCGAGGTCCGCGGCCGCCGCCCAGTCGTCCCGGCCCGCCGAGGTGGCGAGCTCCGCGAGCTCCAGCGGTCCGACACCGCGCTCGGCGGCCCGGGACAGCAGGTCGTGCACCTCGGTGGCGAAGCCCGCGGTCGTGCTCGCGCGGACCAGGCTCGGCGGCCACGGGACCGGGGGTCGGACCCGCACAGTGCCCCCGCCGGCGGCGTCGACCCGGCGGCCCGCGAGGAGCTCACGCAGCGCCAGGTCCGCGTCCGCGGCCGGCAGCAGCCGCGGCTCCGGCGCACCGCGGCGCACCGCGTCACGGCGCAGCAGCCCGAACGCGTAGGAGTGGAAGGTGCGGGCGAGGGGCTCGGTGGTCGTGCGACGCAGTCGCGCCGCGAGCCGGTCGCGCAGTTCACCGGCGGCGCGCCGGGAGAAGGTCAGGACGAGCACCGACTCCGGGTCCAGGCCGGCGGCTACCCGGGTGGCGACCACCTCCACCACGGTCGCCGTCTTGCCGGTCCCCGGGCCGGCCAGCACCAGCAGGGGCCCGCCGGGGTGGTCCACGACCCGTCGCTGCGCGGCGTCAGGGACGACCGGGGCCGCCGCGCTCCGGCGCGCCGGCCGCACCAGCCGTACCTGTGGTGTCCTCGTCACTGCCATGCCGGGCATCTGAGCAGAGCGGCCCGACAGGACGCGCCCGCCCGTCACCCGCAGGTCGCCGTCACCCGCAGGTCGCCGTCACCAGCAGGTGTAGCCGCAGTCGACCAGCAGGTCGACGCCGGTCACCGCGCTGGCCGCGTCGCTGGCCAGGAACAGGGCCGGGCCGGTGAGCTCCTCGAGGCCGACCATCCGGCCCATCGGCGTCTCGGCGGCCCACACGGCCCGGCGGTCCGCCCGCTCGGGTCCGTCGGTCATCGCGGTGAGGGTGTACCCGGGGCTGACGCAGTTGACGCGGACCCCGCGCGCGGCCCACTCCACGGCGAGCGACTTCGTCAGGTGCACGACCCCGGCCTTCGCCGCGTTGTAGTGAGCCTGGTCCTGACCCCGGTTGACGATCGTCGCCGACATCGACGCGGTGTTGACGATGGACCCGGCCCCGGCCTCGAGCATGACCCGGGCCTCGGCCTGCGCGCACAGGAACACCGACGTCAGGTCCACGTCGACCATCCGGCGCCAGTCGGCCGGGTCCATCAGCTCCGCGGGGGCGTGCCCGGCTATCCCGGCGTTGTTCAGGGCCACGTGCAACCCGCCCAGCTCACGGACCGTCCGAGCCACGGCGTCCGCGACGGCATCGGCATCGGTCACGTCGCACCCGACCGCGACGGCACGGCGACCAGCGGACCGGACCGCGTCCGCGGTGGTCGCGGCCGACTCCGGGTCCAGGTCCACGCAGGCGACGTCGGCGCCGGCCCGGGCCCAGGCGGTCGCGATCGTCGCGCCGATGCCGCGGCCGGCACCGGTGACCAGGGCGACCCGGCCGGACAGGGAGAACAACTCGAGCACGGGGATGCCTCTCGTCGGGACCGCGCCTCAGTAGCGGGCCTGGGCTGATCCTGTCGTGTCCAGCCAGGAGGTGATCCCACCGTCGAGGTGCACGTCGGCGGTGCGTCCGCCGGCCCGCAGCGCCGTCAGGGCCTGCGCGGACCGTCGACCCGTCTTGCAGTGCAGGACGACGGGCACGTCGGGGTCCAGCTCGGTGCCCGCCCTCCCCGCGAGCAGTTCCGCCAGCGGTACCCGCACCGAGCCGGGGATGGTGTTGATCGCCCGCTCGCCGGGTTCGCGGACGTCCACGAGCACGAAGTCGTCGGTGCCCGCCGCCCGGGCCGCGAGCCGGTCGCGCAGCTGCGCGGGTCCGATCGAGGGAAGCTCGTCGTCGCCGGCCGGGGCGGCATCGGCGACGACCGCGGGCGCCGTCACCGCGGTCACGGGCACGGCGGTCGGGTCCACCCCCAGCCCCACCGTCCGGAACGTGCCGGCGAGGGCGTCGTGGACCAGCACCCGACCGAGCAGCGGGCGACCCGTGCCGGTCACCAGTTTGACCACCTCCGTGGCCATCAGGGCGCCGATCGTCCCGCAGACCGCGCCGACCACCCCGGCCTCGGCACACGACGGCACCGACCCCGGCGGCGGCGGGAGCGGGTGCAGGTCCCGGTAGACGGGGCCGTGCCCGGACCAGAACACCGAGACCTGTCCGGCGAACCGCAGCACCGACCCCCACACACACGGCACACCGGCGACCGTGCACGCGTCCCCGATCAGGTACCGGCTGGCGAACGTGTCGGTGCCGTCCACGACGACGTCCCAGCCGCGCACCAGCTCCACCGCCGAGTCGGGTTCCAGCGCCCGGTACAGGGTCTCGACCCTCACGTGAGGGTTCACCTCAGCGATGCGGTCCCGGGCGGAGTCGACCTTCCGGCGGCCGAGGTCGGACTGCCCGTGCACGACCTGACGCGCCAGGTTGGACAGGTCCACCTCGTCCGGGTCTGCCACCCCGATCGTCCCCACACCGGCGGCCGCCAGGTAGAGCAACACCGGCGAGCCCAGTCCGCCGGCACCGACGACGAGCACCCGCGCGTCGGCGAGGCGGCGCTGACCCGCAGGCCCGAGCTCGGGCAGCAGCAGCTGGCGGGAGTAGCGCGTGGTCTGCTCGGCGGTGAACCCGAGGTCCGTGGAGGTCTTGCCCACGCTGGTGTCCGGCACGCGTCGATCCTCCCGCCGTTACGGTCGGGCCGTGGCCGGCACCCGGGTGGAGGTCGAGGTCGGGGGCCGGCGGCTGTCGCTGTCCAACCTGGGCAAGGTCCTGTACCCCGACGAGCAGCTGACCAAGGCCGACGTCCTGGAGCACCACCGGCGGGTCGCGCCCGCGATGCTCCCGCACCTGACGGGGCGTCCCTGCACCCGCAAGCGCTGGCCCGACGGGGTCGCCGGCCCCGCCTTCTACGAGAAGAACGCCCCGCGCGGCACCCCGGACTGGGTGCGCACCGTGGCGCTGGACTCCCCCGGCAGCACCCGGGCGTCCGAGATCGTCACCTACGTGGTGGTGGACGACCTGCCGACGCTGCTGTGGTCGGCCAACCTCGCCGGGCTGGAACACCACGTCCCCCAGTGGCGGCTGACCGCTCGCGGGCTGCCCGGCCCGCCGGACCGCCTCGTCGTCGACCTGGACCCCGGGCCGCCGGCCGGTGTCCTGGACTGCGCCCGGGTCGCCCTGGTCGTGCGGGACCTGCTGACGCCGCTGGGTCTGACGGTGGTGCCGTGCACGTCGGGTTCCAAGGGGATGCAGCTCTACGTGCCGGTGCGGACCCGGTCCGCGGACCGGGTGCGGGCGTTCGCCGCCGACCTCGCCCGCGCGGTCGGGGACCGCCTGCCGGAGTTGATGACCCCGGTGATGACCCGCCGCGAACGCCCGGGCCGGGTCTACCTCGACCACGGCCAGAACCACCCGGGCAAGACGACGATCAGCCCCTACAGCCTCCGCGGCCGGGAGCCGGCCCGGGTCGCGACGCCGCTGGCGTGGGCAGAGGTACGGGACGCCACCACGGCGGGCGACCTCTCCTTCGGGCCCGAGCAGGTGGCGTCCCGTCTCGACGCCCTCGGTGACCTCGCCGCGCCGCTGCTGGACCCTGGTGCCGCCCGGACCCTTCCCACCCACCTCCGAGCCGGACCCGGTCGCTCGGGTCCGGCCACGGACAGGTGGCGGTCCGGCTAGTTTCGGGAGCGCTGCCGGAACACCGGGGCGTCGGCACATCTGCGAGGAGGTCCCCGGTGGAGGTCAAGGTCGGCATCGTCCAGGCCGCACGCGAGCTGGTCGTGGAGACCACGGCGTCTCAGGAGGACGTCAAGGCCCTCCTGACCGCGGCGGTTGCCGACGGCTCCGTCTTCGAGCTCACCGACGACAAGGGCCGCAAGGTGCTGATCCCGGTGACGCACGTCGCCTACGTGGAGATCGGCGAGGCCGGCGAGCGACGGGTCGGCTTCGCCCTCTGAGCACGGGCGTTCGACGAGCGGAACCGCACCGCGGTGCCCGTCGGTGGTCCCACCAGGTGCCGGAGTTGCGACGCCTGCGCGCTGAGCACGCCTTGCGGTGCTGACCGAGGAGCAGGCAGGCGTCGGCGCGGACGAGTGGGTCACAGCAGTAGCCAGCGTCGACCGTTCAACCGGACACGTCCGGCAGCTGGTCCTCCCCCTCGGACGTCCGGCGGCCCTCGTGCCGGCCCTCCGCACGACCGGACAGCAGCTCTCCGTCCCACCAGGTCAGCACGCGCAGCGCGTGGAAGGTGAGCCACCTCGAGGGCTCACCAGGACTGCTGTCGACGTCGAACCACGTGCGGCCCTCGTGGCGCAGCTGCTGGTGCCAGGTCCCGTCGGCGTCGCGTGCGTCGCGGATGAGCTCGACAGCGTCCGCCATGCGGATGTCCGGAGGTCGACCGTCGTGCAGCGAGGCGGTGCGGAAGTGGTCTGCCGCGCGCAGCACGCTGTAGGTCCACCGGTACGGATAGGCGAAGTGGGTGGCCCACGGCGCGTGGACCTCCCCCGTGCTCAGGCGCCGCATCAGTCCACGCCGGAGGAGGTACTCCTCTCCCTGGTGCCGGGCCGCCCGGAGCGCCGGCAAGCCGCCTGTACGGATCTCGTGGTCGAGGATGCCGGCGATGCTGTTCAGGGTGGAGTGGAAGGACGACCGCTGCCAGCCCTCCACCCACATGCAGTTCCACCCTCCGTCCGCGAGCCGGTGCTCCACGAACCAATCGGCGATGGCGGACACGTCAGCTCCCAGCCACGCCCCGTTCGCGAGGGTGTGGCCGTTGATGCACGCGTCGACCTCACCTCCCCAGTAGGGCAGGTCGTCGTACTCCCACCGCGCGTTGCGCTGGAGCAACCCCGCGGTGTCGGGGCGCAGCGCGGCAGCTTCGACGCCCCACTCGCGCAGCGCGGTGAGCGACCAGGTGGTCGCCGTCCACGGTTGCCCGAGCTCGTCCCGCGTCGCATCGGCCGGGAAGTACGCCCCGCCCGCCCACTGGCCGTCCTCGTCCTGGCGCGAGATCAGGTGAGCGCCGAAGCCCTCCACCGGGACACGGGCACACGTGCCCCGCCAGACGTCCCCGGGCTCGCCCGCCAGGTCACGCTCGACCTGCCAGCGCAGGCTCGGGTCGAAGTCCAACAGCCAGGTGAGCAGCGATCGTTCCACCACGCCGGAACGGTAGTACCCGAGCACGGGACCGGGAAGGCACGCGGAGCCACCCGACCTGCTGCACGAGCCCGGGGCAACCCGACGTGGCTGGCGAGTCAACGGTCCGGTCGACGTCCCGACGGTACCGAGGCCCTGGCTCGAGGCGAGCTGCGTGGCGGCTCACCCGGGAAACGTCACCCGACGGCCGGGGTCCCCTCGACGCGGCGGTCGACGAGCCGGGTGCGTCGCCGGTGCGAAGGGTCCGGCCGAGCTAGTCTTCCATCGAAGACCACCGCGTCACCTCGCCGGGGCGCGGTCCGGGACCGACCTGATCTCGCGGCAGAACTGGCCGCTGCACGGGCGCCGGCTCCGGATCCCCCGGCACCCGGCTGTCACCTGGCAGCCGGGCGGCTGGCGGGAGCGACGTCCGCGACGGACCGGTGACCCGGCCCGGTCCGAACTGCACCGACCGCCACCGGCGTGTCGCGGGGTCTGTCCCGGCCGCCTCCCGCCGGGACCCACGAGAGGCCCCGCCCTGACGCACTCCGAACTGACCCGCGACCTGACCGACGGCGACGGTCCGGTCGACCCCGACCTGCCCGACCGGTCCGAGATCGACGCCGACCTCGTCGAGACCCCCGACGGACTCGGCACGGTGGAGGAGATCGACCCGCTCGATCCCGCCGTGAGCGCCGGATCCGGTGTCGTCGCCATCGACGAGGCAACCGGATCGGTGTCCACCCCCCCGCCGGCACCCACGTTCACCGAGCTCGGCGTGACCCCGGTCATCGTCGACACACTGGCGTCCCGCGGTATCCACACCGCGTTCCCCATCCAGGCGATGGCGATCCCCCTGGCGCTCGGCGGCGCCGATCTGATCGGCCAGGCGCGCACCGGGACCGGCAAGACCCTCGGGTTCGCCGTGCCGATCCTGCAGCGGATCACCACCCGGGACGACGCGGGCTGGGAGGACTTCCCCGACGCCGGCCATCCGCAGGCGCTGGTCGTCGCCCCGACCCGCGAGCTGGCCAACCAGGTCGGTGACGAGACCCGCGCGGTCGGCGCCGGGCGTCGGGCCCGCGTGCTCACCATCTACGGCGGCCGTGCCTACGAGCCCCAGGTGGAGGAGCTGCGCCGCGGTGTCGAGGTGGTCGTTGGGACCCCCGGCCGCCTGCTCGACCTCGCCGGGCAGGGCCTGCTGGACCTGTCCCGGGTCCGGACCCTGGTCCTGGACGAGGCGGACGAGATGCTCGACCTGGGTTTCCTGCCCGACGTCGAGCGACTGATCGCGCTGACGCCCGCCGGTCGCCAGACGATGCTGTTCTCCGCGACGATGCCCGGCGCGGTCGTCTCCCTGGCCCGGCGTCACCTGATCAGCCCGGTGAACCTGCGGGCCGAGTCGGCCGAGGACAGTCAGACCGTTCCGCTGACGACGCAGTTCGTCTACCAGACGCACGGGATGGACAAGATCGAGATCCTGGCCCGGTTGTTGCAGTCCCGCGGTCGGGGCCTGGCGATGATCTTCTCGCGTACGAAGCGGACCACGCAGAAGGTGTCCGACGACCTCGCCGAACGGGGTTTCGCCGCGGCGGCGATCCACGGTGACCTGGGCCAGGGGGCCCGTGAACAGGCGCTGCGCGCGTTCCGGGCGGGCAAGGTCGACGTCCTGGTCGCCACCGACGTGGCCGCCCGGGGCATCGACGTCGAGGGCGTCACCCACGTCGTGAACTACGCCTGCCCGGAGGACGAGCGCACCTACCTGCACCGGATCGGCCGGACCGGCCGGGCCGGCGCGTCGGGGGTCGCGGTGACCTTCGTGGACTGGGAGGACGTGACCCGGTGGCGGACCATCGACAATGCCCTGGGCCTGGGTCACCCCGTCCCACCGGAGACCTACTCCACGACGCCCGCGCTCTACACCGACCTCGACATCCCCGCGGGTACGAAGGGGCGGCTGCCGCGCAGCGCCCGGACGCGCGCCGGACTCGAGGCGGAGCAGCTGGAGGACCTGGGCGGACGCGACCCGGCAACGCGGGATGCACCGAGGACCGGGGGTCGCGGCGACGCCGCGGACCGGGGACCTCGCGGCGGTGGCCGGGGCGCGTCGACCCGTCGGAGCGTCGGGAACGACCGACCCGACCGGGCAGGATCGCCCGAGGCCTCCGCGCAGCGGCCGACCGGTGGCCGGCCGACGACGCCGCGTCCCGCGCACAGCGGTCCGGCCGGGACGGCTGCCCCCGCTCCCCGGAGCGCGCGCGTGACCGACTCGACCGACAGCGACTCGACCGGTACCGACTCGACCGGTACCGATTCGACCGGAGCACCGACTGCTGTCGGTACCGGATCGAGCTCGTCGGCCAGGGAGCGGACGGCGACCGACACGCCACCGGCAACGTCCCGGTGGGACCCGCCGCGGCCGGACGGCGGGGCCGAACGCCGCTACGACCCGACGAAGTACGACGCGGTGCGTCAGGGCGGCCGGTCCGGCGGTCCAGGACCGGCGGCCACCGGTCCCGGGCCCGAGTCGACCGACGACGGGTCTCCCCGTCGTCGGCGACGTCGCCGTACCGCGGGGACCAGCTCGGACGTGCCCGACCCGGCTGCCCTGAGTGCTGCCGTCCCGAGTGCTGCCGTCCCGAGCACTGCCGTCCCGGGTGCTGCCGTCCCGAGTGCTGCCGTCCCCAGTGGCGCCGGCGCCGACAGGCGTGACCAGGACGGCGCCGGTTCGGAGGACGAGAGCGCTCCGCGTCGCAGGCGTCGTCGGCGTGGTGGCGGCGGTGGCGCAGAAGGCAGCGGTACAGAAGGCAGCGGCACAGAAGGCAGTGGCACAGGAAGCGGCGCCACGGGCAGCGGGGGCGAGACCGGTGACAGCGGGGGCGGGAAGGCCTCGCGCGGGCCCGATCCCTCCTCCGACTGACCTCGCCCGAGGGGACTCGGACCGATCCCGGCCGGGTGGGCGAGGCCGGTGACCGTGTCGTCCGTCCGTCGGCACCGGTCGTGCACCCGTCGACGCCTCGGGCGTCGCGTCAGCGGCGCGGGCGGTCCGGTCGAGGACCGATGTCCTGGCCGGGCCCGTCACCGCGGCCCGGGCTCCGGACCAGGTCCCCGCACCGGCGGGTCGTCGGCGAGACCTGCCCAGGACGGGAGGTCCACGGAGACGCGGCGACCCTCTGGGCAGTGGGCGCGGACGTCACACCAGCTACAGGCCGGCCCGGGGTTCGGGGCGAACAGCCCGTCGGCCTCGGCGCCGCCCGGACCGGCCGCGACCGTTCCGGTCAGCCGTGCCCACACCGCGTGTGCCGCCGACACCTCGGCCCCGATGTCGTCGGCGCGCGCCAGGTGGCGGGCCAACCCCGCGGGACTGTGCCGCCACCCGAGGACCCGACCGGTCGGCAGGTGGTGCAGCTCCACGAGCGACGAGGGCCGCCGCAGCGTCCGTCCGGCAGCGGCCGCGTAGACGGCCAGCGCCAGCGAGGTGCGCGCCCCGTCGGTGTCGGGGACCGACCGGCCGGTCTTGTAGTCGACGACCACCAGTTCTGGTTCGCCGTCCCCGCCCGGCCGTTCGTCGATCCGGTCGACCCGGCCCGAGAGGGCGAGCCGGGGAGTTCGCAGCGCGACCGTCCGCTCGACGCCCCGTGGCTCGGCGGCCGGGTCCAGGGTGGCGACGTAACCGGCGACGGTCTGCGCGCTGGAGTCCCGCCACCGGTCGGACTGGGCGTCGTCGCGGAATCCCGGCGAGGTCCAACTGGCCGCCACCAGCGCGGCGGCGCGGCCCGGCGTCCGGCTGAGCTCCGGCTCCTGCCACCACCGGGCCAGCGCGGTGTGCACGGCGGCACCCATCGAACTGTGCGCCCACGGAGCACCACGCGGCGGGGAAGGCCGGTCCAGGTAGGTCATCCGGTAGCGACGGCGGCAGCGCAACCAGGTCACCAACCGGGTCGGGGTTGCCCCGAACAGTCGCGTCGGCATCCCCGGCAGCATCCCGTCCGGTGTCGGGACGCCCGGTGTCGGGACGTGCGGTGTCGGGACGTGCGGTGTCGGGACGTGCGGTGTCGGGACGTGCGGTGTCGGGACGTGCGGGCTGGTCATCGGGGGAGCCGCAGCGGTGGACACGTCGGGAACTGTCTTGTGCGGGTCCGACAGGACGCGGGGGCCCCGGGCCGCGAGGTCCGCGCCGGGGCCGGCGCACCGACGATCTCGACCCGGGTCACGAACCTCTGCGCGAACAGTGCGGTGCCGATGACCGCGATCCTCCCACCGGCCGCCGGACGTGGGCCCGGCAGCGGTGGGCCGATTACCCTTCGATCGTGAGTGGCAGCCAGTCGCGGGTCTTCGTGGCGCGCTTGGCGGACACCCCTGTCTTCGACCCCAACGGGGACCCCGTCGGCCGGGTCCGCGACCTCTTGGTGATCCTGCGTGGACCGGTCCGCCCTCCCCGGGTGGTCGGGCTCGTGGTGGAGCTGCTGCGGCACCGCAGGGTGTTCCTGCCGATCACCCGTGTGCTGTCCATCGATCCGGGCCGGGTCGTGTCCACCGGGCAGCTCAACATGGCCCGCTTCGAGCGGCGCACGGGCGAGGTCCTGATCATCGGCGAGCTGCTCGATCGCGACGTGACCGTCCGGTCCTCCGGGGAGGGCGTCGTGGTCTACGACGTGGGCATCGAGCCGACCCGGACCCGGGACTGGGTGGTCGCCAAGGTCGCGGTGCGGGGAGCGCGGACCGGGATCCGCCGTCGCGCGCAGACCCAGGTCCTCGACTGGGACGTCGTCACGGGACTGATGCTGGACCCGGCCGGTCAGGGGACCGCGGCCCTGCTGGGGACCCTGGACGGGCTCAAGCCGGCGGACCTGGCCCGGGCGCTGAACGAGCTGAACCCGAAGCGGCGGATCGAGGTGGCCACCGCACTGCCCGACGCCCGGCTGGCCGACGTCCTGGAGGAGCTCCCGGAAGCCGACCAGGTGCACATCCTCGGCCACCTCGACAGTGCCCGGGCAGCCGACGTCCTCGAGGCCATGGACCCGGACGACGCCGCCGACCTGATCGCCGAGCTGCCTCCGGACGTCGCCGAGCAACTCCTGGAGCTGATGGAGCCCGACGACGCCGACGACGTCCGCAGGCTGCTCACCTATCCCGCCGGGACGGCCGGCGCGTTGATGACGACGGAGCCCATCGTGCTGACCCCGGACGCGACGGTGGCCGATGCCCTGGCCCGCGCCCGGCACACCGAGGTCTCACCCGCCCTGGCCGCCACCGCGTACGTCTGCCGACCTCCCGCCGACACCCCGACCGGGCGCTTCCTGGGCTACGCGCACCTGCAGCGTCTGCTCCGCGAGCCGCCCTCCATGCTGGTCTCGGCGGTGCTAGACTCCGAGCTGGAGACGGTGAGCCCGGACACCCCGCTGGAAGAGGTCACCCGCCTGCTGGCCACCTACAACCTCGTGGCAGCCGCGGTGGTCGACGTGGACGGCCGCCTGCTCGGTGCGGTGACGGTGGACGACGTCCTCGACGCGATGCTGCCCGACGACTGGCGGTCCGCGGACCCGCCGGGCCGCACGGCGGCAAGCCTCGCCGCCGGTCCGGTCGCCGCGACGCGATCGGTCGGCCGTCTCGCGCAGGCCGTCGCGGACCGCGGGGGTGTGGGCTCGCTCGGCGGCGGTCCAGGCGGCGGTAGGGGCGGTTCCGGTGGCGGGTGAGCGGACGGCGCCCGGACTGCCGAGCCGCACCGCCGGCCTCCGGGGGTTCGGTGCACTCGGTCGGCTGACCACACGCCACCCGAGGGCCCGAGGTCCGGTGCGGCTCGACCAGCCGGTCGAACTGCGTCGGCCGCTGATCCGCGGCACCCACGATCCGGACAGCTTCGGTCGGGCCTCGGAGAGCATCGCCCGCTTCCTGGGGACCGGTCGGTTCCTCGTGTACATGACCGCGGTCGTCACGGTGTGGATCGGCTGGAACGTCCTGGTCCCCGCCATGTTCGACCCGTTCCCGTTCATCTTCCTGACGCTCGTGCTGTCCCTGCAGGCCTCCTACGCGGCGCCGTTGATCCTGCTCGCCCAGAACCGGCAGGACGACCGGGACCGGGTGAACCTGGACGCGGACCGGCGGACCGACGCCCAGACCCGGGCGGACATGGACTTCCTCGCCCGGGAGGTGGCATCGCTGCGGGTCGCCGTCGGCGAGGTCGCCACCCGGGACTACGTTCGGTCCGAGATCAGGTCGCTGGTGGAGAACCTCACCGAGCTGCTGGACGAGCGGGGCGATGCGGACGGCGAGGTCCGCAGCCGCAGGCGCGGTGGTGGCGGGTCCCGGGGCAAGGACAAGGACAAGGACAGGAGCAGGGACCGCTCGGGCACCGGGGACAAGGGCGGGTCCGGATCGCGCCGGGCCGCCGCCGCTCCGGTCGTTCAGGATGCGCACCAGGACGGCGGCATGCAGGACGGCGGCATGCAGGACGGCGCGATCCGGGACGGCGCCGTCGGCGCCGTTGCGCTCAGTGACCACGACGAGGCGGGTGGCACGGCGACGTGACGATGACCGACACGGTGACTCCAGGCCGCGAGCAGGTGATGGCGGCGCTGGCGACGGTCCTGGACCCGGAGATCCACCAGCCCCTGACCGAGCTCGGCATGGTGGGTGAGCTGAGCTTCAGCCCTACCGGGACGGGGGTCCTCGTCGGGATCGAGGTGGTGCTGACGACCTCGGGGTGCCCGTTGCGCGACACCCTGCTCCGTGAGGTCAGCGCTGCGGTGCTCGCGGTCCCGGGCGTCGCGGACGTGCGGGTCCGGTTCGGGGCGATGGACGCCGACCAGCGGACGACGTTGCAGACGAAGCTGCGCGGTGGCCGGCCGGTCAAGGACATCCCCTTCAGCAGGTCCGACACCCTGACCCGCGTCTTCGCGATCGCGTCCGGCAAGGGTGGCGTCGGGAAGAGTTCCGTGACCGCGGGCCTGGCGGTTCAGCTGGCCTCCCGCGGCCTGAACGTCGGGATCCTGGACGCCGACGTCTACGGCCACTCGATCCCCCGCCTGATGGGCCTGTCGGGTCGGCACCCGACGGTCATCGAGAAGATGATCCTGCCGTTGGAGGCGCACGGTGTCAGGGTCGTGTCGACCGCGATGTTCAAACCCGACACCGACGACGTGGTGGCCTGGCGCGGGCCGATGCTGGACCGGGCCCTGACCCAGTTCCTGACCGACGTCCACTGGGGTGACCTCGACGTCCTGCTGCTGGACCTGCCCCCTGGGACCGGCGATGTGGCGATCTCGGTGGCCCAGCGGCTGCCGAACGCACAGGTCGTGGTGGTCACCACGCCGCAGCAGGCCGCCGCCGAGGTCGCCGAACGCGCCGGGACGCTCGCCCTGCAGACGCGGCAACGGGTCGTGGGGGTCGTGGAGAACATGAGCTGGCTGGCCTGCCCCCACTGCGGGGAGCGGACCGACGTGTTCGGCAGCGGTGGTGGCGCGCGGGTGGCCGCGGCGCTGTCGGGACGGCTGGGTTACGACGTCCCGCTGCTGGCCGAGATCCCGCTGCAGCCGGGGATCCGGGTGGCCGGCGACACCGGGGACGCGGCACGTGCCTTTGCGGACGGCACGGTCGCCGGGCCACTGCTGGCGATCGCTGACGCGCTGGTCAAGCCGGGCCGTGGCCTGGTGGGGCGGTCCCTCGGGCTCACGCCCGTCGCTCGCTGACCCGCCGGGCAGCCCCGTGCCCGGGTCAGCTCAGGTGGCGTCGAAGTCCACGTGAGCGGTCGAGCGGCGCGAGGCATGGTCCGCACCCGGGACCGCCCCGTCGGACGGGTACGGGACCTCCGCGGCCCGGCCGGGGACGCCCGCGGCCGACTCGGTGAGCGCGAGGGTGTCCACCCGGACCGCGCCGCCGCCCGGTTCGTCGGGGGCGGACGCCGCGACCGCACCGTTGTGCCCGCCTTCGACGGTCGACCCGAGAGCGGTGGCGCCGGCCGGTTCGAGGGCAGGGGTCCCGGCCGACTCCGCGGCGGCAAGCCTGGCGGCCCGACGGCGCTCGACCTCCTCCTCGTCGACGTCGTCCAGGCCCTCCAACAGGTGCTTCTGGACGAAGCGCTTCGGGTTCAGGTCGGCCAGGTCGAAGTTCTCGAACTCCGGGCCGAGGGTGTCGGTCAGGTCCGAGCGGGCCTTGGTCGTCCACCGCCGGACATCGTGCAGGATCTTGGCCGCCGACTTGACGGCCCCGGGCAGCCGTTCGGGCCCGAAGATGAACAGGGCCACGAGGGCGATGATGACGAACTCCGAGCCGCCGATGCCGAACACGCCGTCTCCTCCTGCTGGACTACGCCCGCGACGCTACCCCTGCGGGGCACCCGGGGTGGGTTCGGTTCACGGCCCGTCTCGGCTCGGTCAACCCAGGCGCCCGGCCAACACGACCGCGACCGGTCTCGTCGCTCCGCGGCGGCGCACGCCGAGGACGACGGTGTTGCCCGGTGACCGGCGGCGGATCGCCACGATCAGCTCCTGGCCGTCCCCGACCCGCCGGCCGTCGACCGTGACCACGACGTCGCCTGCGACGAGGCCGGCGGCGGCGGCCGGTCCACCGCGGGCGACGGTCCTGACCACGGCCCCGTCACCGGTGCCGGGGCCCGCGTCCATGCTCACCTCGGCGCCGATGACCGGGTAGCGGGCCTGGCCGGTGCGCAGGATCTGGTCGGCGATCAGACGCACCTGGTCGACCGGTATCGAGAAACCCAGTCCGATGCTGCCGCCCTGGCCTCCGACGGAGCTACCCAGGGAGGCGATCGCCGTGTTCATGCCGACGACCCGGCCGCGAGAGTCGACCAGCGGCCCGCCCGAGTTCCCGGGGTTGATGGCGGCGTCGGTCTGCAGCGCGCTGATGTAGGTCTCCTCCGCGCCGGCCAGCTGTCCGCCCAGTGCCACCGGGCGGTCGACGGCCGAGATGATCCCGCTGGTCACCGTGCCCGTCAGCCCCAGCGGGGCCCCGATCGCCACGACCGGGTCACCGACCGCGACGAGCGCGGACCTGCCCAGCGGCACCGGCGCCAGGCCCCGCGCTCCCGCCACCTCGATGACAGCCGTGTCGTAGGACGGGCTCGTCCCGACGACACGGGCGGCGGTCCGGGTCCCGTCGGGGAACACCACCCCCAGGTCGGCCCGGCCGGCGACCACGTCGGCCACGACGTGGTTGTTGGTCACTACCAGTCCGGTGCCACCGCCGGAGGCCCGGACGACGAATCCCGACCCGCTGCTGTCTCCGGTCGCCGAGCCTGCGGTCGAGCTGGCGGCGGAGGCACGTGCCGTCGAGACGAGCTGGACGACGCCCGGCAGGGTGGCTCGGGCGACGGCACCGACCGCCGCCCCGTCCGCGACGGAGGGCTTCCCGTCCGGCAGCGGTTCCTGGTCGACGGGCGGGACGAACACCGGGCGCGGGACGGGCGATGCGCTGGTCGGCGTCGGCGGGCGGCTCGGGCCGGTGCTCGGGCCGGTGCTCGGGCCGGTGCTCGGGCCGGTGCTCGGGCCGAGGAGGGGAAACCTGAACGCGGGTGCCGACGCGGTCGGCGACGGGAGGGCCGTCGAGCTGTCCGGCCGACCGATGACGGCCAGGACCGCGGCGGTGACCCCGGCAGCCAGAACGGCCAGGACCACCGTCACCGCGAGCACCGCCGTCCAGGTCCGGGACCGGCGCTCGGACTGGGGTACGGGGGCGGCAGTACGTGTCCACGGCGGCGGGCCGGGCAGCGCCGGCGGCAGGAAGTCGGGCCGACCGGGCGGCAGGGGGCGGCGGGGCGGGCCTGGCTCGTCCATCGGTCTCCCTGACGGGTGGGCGGGTGCGCCCGGGCGTGCGCTGTCCGTGGACGTCGGGGAGCCCGGTGTCGCACGCTCGGTCGCCCACGTTCCCACGACGGGCTGACCGGCACCCAGCGGGCGACCCGCCGGCAGCGCGGGTCACCGACCGCCGACCGCCCCCAGGCGGGACATCAGCACCTGGACGACGACCAGAAGGGCGGCGCGGCGGACCACGGGTCCGGCCGCGGCGTCCGTCGTTGCCCCGTCCTGTGCCACGGACACGGTGACGGGGGCGGTCCCGCGGACAGCTGCGACCGGCCCACCGTCCGTGGCGAACGCGGCGGGCAGCACCCCGGATGCACGGGTGGCGCTCGTCGTGCTGTGACCGGCGGCGGCGACGGGCTGACCGGTCACCGGTGGCGGGACGCCGGCCTGCTGGACCCCGGCCTGCTGGGTGCTGGCGGGCGACTGAGTGGCCCCTGGGTCGACGGGGACCACGGCCGCAGCCGCGAGCCCGATGCCCAGGCCGACCGCCGACAGCACCCCGACCGCACCCAGCCGAGACCCACCCAGCCGAGACGCCCGGAGCGGTGTCCGAGCCGGACCGCCGTGCCCCGACGGGTGCGCGGCGACCCGAGGGGACGGCTCGCCCAGGGAGAGCAGGCTCCGGGTCAGGTCCGACGGCGGTACCGGTGCGCCCAGCCCGAGAGAGTGGACGAGGTCCTTGGTGGCCATCTCGGTCACCAGTCGTCCGCGGCACGCGGTACAGCGGGACAGGTGGGACAGGACCCGGGCTCGTTCGGGAGTCGACAGCTCGGAGTCGGCAGCCGCCGACACAGCCGTCCCCGACAGGTGGGGCGGGAGTGCGGCGGTGCGGGAGCTCACGTGCTCGGTCGCGTCCGGTGCCGCAGCGGCGCGAGACGGCTCGGGACTGGACCTCCGGCAGTCCCGGGCCCGTCCTCCACCGGCCTCGCACCGGGCGCACGGTGAGCCAGCCGCTCGCGGAGCTGACTGCGGCCGCGGTGGATCCGGCTGCGTACGGTCCCGAGCTTCACCTGCAGGACGTCGGCCACCTCCTCGTAGGGCAGCCCCTCGATGTCGCACAGGACGACGGCGGCCCGGAACTCGGGACGGAGCGCCATCAAGGCGTCGCGGACCTCGCCGTCGAGGTGGGTGAAGTCGAAGCGCTCGACCGGCCCGGCGCCGTGGTCGGCGAGCCTGGTGTCCGCGTCCTCCCCGAGTGCGTCGAAACGGATCCGCTGGCGACGCCGTGCCCCGTCGAGGAACAGGTTGGTGGTGATGCGGTGCAACCACGCCTCGAAGTTGCCGGGAGTGAACGAGTCCAGCGATCTGAACACGCGGACGAACACGTCCTGGGTCAGGTCCTCGGCGTCGTGCTGGTTGCCGGTCAGGCGATACGCGAGACGGAAGACACGCGGCGAGTTGTCGGCGACGATCTCGGCCCACGTCGGGCGCTGCCAGACCTCGTCGGGTGCCGCGGTTTCGATCGGGGCAGCGACGTCGGGGCCGGCCGTCACGGACGCGGTGGACTGGGCCGGGACGACGGGCGACTCGGTGACCCGACGGAACAGGCGGCGTGGCAGGACTGCGGTCATGCGTCCCATGGTGAGCACCGGTCGCTCGCCTGTCGCGGTGGCCAGCACGATTCTTGGCCCGCTCTCAGCGGTCGCGTCGGGGTGCACGGTCGTGAGCGGCGGTGCGGCGGTACGCAGTCGCAGCGCCACGGTCACGACGTCCCAACGGATCCCGCGCGGGTGGGGTTCCACCGGCCCCGGGCCGGTTCGCGCGGGTGGCCGCGGGTACCGCCGCGTCGCTACGCTCCCCCTGCCGCCGACGCGGCCGGGCGGCACCCGCCGGCCCGACGGCGGGACGACGGGGTGGGCCGATGAGCACGGGACCGCGTGGCACGGGTGGCGGGCAGGGTGTCGCAGTCCCCGGCGGACAGGGTGGGCCGTTTCGGGGGGCCGGCGACCGGTCGGGCGCGCGCCCCAGTCCGGTGGCCGGCGGGATGGCGTCGACCGGAGCCCGTCTCGGACCGTCGGCGTCCTCCCAGGACTATGCCGAGACGCTCGTCGAGGAGCACCCGGCGGCGGCCGCGGCGCGGGGCCGTGCGGCGGAGGTCGGTGTCGCCCCCGTGAGTCCGGGCAGTGCGGCAGCCCTGACCTTCCTCGCCGCGACCCTCGGCGCCCGGTCGGCCGTGGAGATCGGGACGGGCACCGGGGTGTCCGCCCTCGCGCTGGTGTCGGGCCTGCGCACCGGTGGGGTGTTGACCACGGTCGACTCCGAGGGTGAGCACTGCCGCCTGGCCCGCGCGACGATGGCCGAGGCGGGCATCGCCCCGACCCGCGCCCGACTGATCAATGGCCGTGCCCTGGACGTACTGCCGCGACTGACCGACGGCGCCTACGACGTGGTCCTGGCGGACGCGGACCCGGGGGAGAACCTGGAGTACCTCACGGAGGCGCTCCGGCTGCTCCGACCTGGCGGCGCGGTCGCGTTCACCGGTGCCCTGGCCGGTGACGCCGCGGCCGACCCGAGCCGCAGCGACGCGGCGGCGACCCAGGCCCGGGCCCTGCACCGAGCGGTGCTGGAGGACGAGCGCCTCAGCGTGGTCCTCCTGCCGGTCGGCAACGGGCTGCTCGTGGCAACGGTCACCGGCTGACCGCCCGCCGGACCCCGAGGGCACCGTCCGGCCCTGGCCTGACGCGGCACTGAACTCAGGGCAGGATCTTCTGCGCCTTGCCGACCACGGTGATCCCGGTCGCGGACACCGTGTACCCGCGGGCCCGGTCCGCGTCGTGGTCGATGCCGATCGTCGCGTGCGGCGGAACGACGACGTTCTTGTCCAGGATCGCATTGCTCACGTGCGCACCGGCGCCGATCTGGACGTTCTCCATGAGGACCGAACCGTGCACGTGTGCGCCGTCCCGGACGATCACCCGGGGCGACAGGACGCTGTGGTCCACGAATCCGCCGGCGACGATGCAGCCGGCTCCGACCACCGACTCGTGGGCGTGGCCGCCGTGCACGAACTTCGCGCCGGGCAGCTGCAGCTGGTCGGTGAGGATCGGCCACGACGCGTTGTAGAGGTTGAACACCGGATCGATGGCCACCAGGTCCATGTGTGCCTCGTGGTAGGCCTCGATGGTCCCCACGTCCCGCCAGTACCCCCGGTCGCGCTCGGTCGACCCGGGGACGTCGTTGAGCCGAAAATCGTAGACACCCGCATCCCGGGAGGTGACCAGCGACGGGATGATGTTGCCGCCCATGTCGTGCAGGGAGCCCTCGTCGGCGGCGTCGAGGCGCAGTGCGTCGAGCAGCGCGTCGGTGGTGAACACGTAGTTGCCCATCGAGGCGAAGGTCTCGTCGGGCGCGTCCGGCAGGCCCGGCGGGTCGGCCGGCTTCTCCAGGAACGCGTCGATCCGCGTGCCGTCGGCGGTGTCGATGACACCGAACTGGTCGGCGCTGGAGCGGGGGACGCGGATACCGGCGACCGTGACACCGGCGCCGGAGGCGATGTGGGCGGCCACCATCTGCGCGGAGTCCATCCGGTACACGTGGTCCGCGCCGAACACGACCACGTAGTCGGGCTGCTCGTCGTGGATCAGGTTCAACGACTGGAAGATCGCGTCCGCGCTCCCCTGGTACCACCGCGGGCCCAGGCGCTGCTGAGCCGGGACCGGCGTCACGTAGTTGCCCAGGATCGTGGAGAACCGCCACGTCTTGGAGATGTGGCGGTCGAGTGAGTGGCTCTTGTACTGGGTGAGCACACAGATCTTCAGGAACCCGGCGTTGGCCAGGTTGCTGAGCACGAAGTCGATGAGGCGGTAGTTGCCGCCGAACGGCACCGCGGGTTTCGCGCGGTCCGCCGTCAGCGGTTGCAGCCGCTTTCCTTCGCCACCCGCGAGCACGATCGCCAGGACCTTCGCCGCCCCTGCCATGGGGTGACCATAGGCCGCGGACAGCGCTGCCGACACCCCCCGCGCCCGTCGGTCACGCCACCGGCGCCCGTCGTTCCCGATGCAGGGGTGATCGGCCGCACCCGACGCGTACCTTCCGGCGCATGAAGGTGGCGCTGCTGACGAGGGAGTACCCGCCGGAGGTCTACGGCGGTGCCGGGGTCCACGTCGACTTCCTGTCGCGGCACCTGCGCGGACTGGTGGACCTCTCGGTGCTGTGCACCGGGACCCCCGGTCCGCGACCTGCGCCGGATGCCGGCGCGGACACCGGCGCGGACACCGGGACGGACACCGGGACAGGTCGGCGGGTACCGATGACCGTGACCGGCTACGCGGAGACCGACCCTGCGCTGGCGGGGGCGAACCCGGCCCTTCGCGTCTTCTCCACCGACCTCGCCCTGGCCGCCGCGGTCGCCGCGCTCGGGGTCGACCTGGTCCACTCCCACACCTGGTACGCCAACCTCGGCGGGCATCTGGCGGGGCTGCTGACGGACACCCCGCACGTGGTGACCGCGCACTCCCTAGAACCTCTGCGGCCGTGGAAGGTGGAGCAGCTCGGCGGCGGGTACCGGCTGTCGTCCTGGGCCGAGCGCACCGCCTTCGAGGCGGCCTCGGCCGTGATCGCGGTCAGCGAGGGGATGCGCCGGGACGTCCTGGCCGCCTACCCGGCACTGGATCCGGCGCGGGTGCACGTCGTGCGCAACGGCATCGACACGGACCTGTACGCGCCGCTGGCCCGGGGGACCCCGGCGGCCGAGCGGGCCCTGCGGGTCCGGGCCGACCTCGGCATCGACCCGGACCGGCCCTACGTGGTGTTCATCGGGCGGATCACCCGGCAGAAGGGCGTCCCCCACCTGCTCCGGGCGGCGTTGCGCTTCGACCCCGCGGTCCAGGTCGTGGTGCTGGCCGGGGCGCCGGACACCCCGGAGCTCGCCGCCGAGACCGGGGCCGCGGTCACGGCGCTGCGCAGCTCGAGGACCGGGGTGGTGGTCGAGCCGTCGATGCTGCCCCGCGCCGACCTCGTGGCGGTCCTGGCCGGTGCTGCGGTCTTCGTCTGCCCGTCGGTGTACGAGCCCCTCGGGATCGTCAACCTCGAGGCCATGGCGTGCGAGGTGCCGGTGGTGGCCAGCGACGTCGGCGGGATCCCCGAGGTCGTCGACGACGGTGTGACCGGTGTGCTGGTCCACCACGACCGGCAGGACCCCAGCGGTTTCGAGCGTGGACTGGGGGACGCGGTCAACGCGGTCCTGGCCGACCCGGCCCGGGCCAGGTCGATGGGACTCGCGGGCCGTGCCCGGGCGGTCGAGGAGTTCGGATGGGCGAGGATCGCCGAGCAGACGCTCGAGGTCTACCGCTGCGCCGGGACGTGAGCTGCACCGGCCCCGCGTCGGGGACCGGTGGGACGGCTCAGGTGACCACGGCCTTCAGGGCGTCGCCGAGCGCTCCGGCCTCGGCCGCGGACAGCTCGACGACCAGACGGCCCCCGCCCTCGAGCGGGACCCGCATGACGATGCCGCGACCCTCCTTGGTGACCTCGAGCGGACCGTCACCGGTTCGCGGCTTCATGGCCGCCATGCGGTTCCCCTTCCATCGGCTGATCACGTCATCGCCGCAGCGACGCCCCATCATCCCCTGACGAGCCCGCCGATCCGACATCCCGGCCGGGTGTGCACCCCCCTCGCTCAGCCGATGCGACCGGCGGCGACGAGGTCGGCGAAGCGCAGCAGTGACCGGCGGACACCCGCGACGAAGACCGGGCGGATCAGCGGCCAGCCGGCACGGCCGATCATGCCCAGTGGCAGTTCGAGGTCCTCCGACCAGAGGAAGCGCGACCGGGCGGGGGACTCCGGCACCACCTCGAACGTCCCTGTCCCCTGTACGACCCGGCCCAGGTGGCGCACGCTGCAGATCCGCGGCGGGTCCCAGACGGTGATCTCGAACTCGTCCACGATGCCGAGTCGGCCGACGCCGCTGACCGCGGTCACCCGGTCGCCGACCGCCCGGCCGGGTCCGCGGGTCGCGCTGACCCGGGTGGCCAGGATCCAGCGGCCCTGCGCCTCCCAGTCGACGATGGCGTCCCAGACCCGCTGGGCGGGGGCGTCGACCTCGACGGGCACGACCAGATGGACGGTGGTCATGGGCGCTCCTGCGCAGCATCGGACGCGAGGACCGCGCCGGTCGCCGGTCCGACCCGGGGGCCCGGGTCCTCGTGGAGGCCACGGTGGGCGTCCCGGGAGTGGTCCCGGTGGGCGTCGCGGTCGGTGATCTCCGCCGCCAGCCGCGCCAGCAGCGCGTCGACCTCGTCCATCCGGTAGCCGCGGACCGTGACGCTCAGGCGCAGATCCGCGAGGTCGGCGGCGGTCAGCGGGCGATCGGTGGGCAGCTCGACGTCGGGCCGGTCCGGGACCGCCGGCGCGAGCCCGTCGCCCCGGCCCAGCGCGACCATGACGACCGCGGCGACGACCACCACGACGAGCGCGATGAACACCCACTGCACCTGCCGGTCCCCCGCGCTTCCTCACCGACCACGCCGCCCCGCGCGGTCGCCGGGCGATGGTGTCACGACCCCGGCGATCGCGCGGGGGAGCGCCTGCCCGGCCCGGCGCGGACAACTCCGCCGGCTCAGCGCGGCGTGCCACCGATCGGGGGCGCCTGGCGCAGCACCGCCTCCACCGCCTCCTCGGCCGTGTCGACCAGCGTCAGCAACAGGACGTCGCTCTCACTGATCTTCCCGGCGCCGAGGACCGTGGTCCGGATCCAGTCGAGCAGTCCCGACCAGTAGTCCCGACCGACCAGGACGACCGGGAAGCGGGTGACCTTCCCGGTCTGTACCAGCGTGAGGGCCTCGAAGAGCTCGTCCAGGGTCCCCAGGCCGCCGGGGAGCACGACGAACCCGCAGCTGTACTTCACGAACATCGTCTTGCGGACGAAGAAGTAGCGGAACGTCAGCCCGAGGCGCACCCACTCGTTGAGTCGCTGCTCCCACGGCAGCTCGATGCCGAGACCGACGGAGACGCCCCCGGCCTCGGCGGCGCCGCGGTTGGCGGCCTCCATCGCCCCGGGTCCCCCGCCCGTGACCACGGCCATCCCGGCTCGGGACAGCCCCGCGCCGATCGCCCGGGCCACCGCGTACTCCGCCGTGTCGCGGGTCGTGCGCGCCGATCCGAAGACGCCGATCGCCGGCCCCAGCTCCGCCAGCGCCCCGAACCCCTCGATGAACTCGCCCTGGATGCGCAGGACCCGCCAGGGGTCGGTGTGGACCCAGTCGGTGCTGGCGGTGGAATCCAGCAGGCCCTGGTCCGGGGTGCGCGGCTCTCCGGTCACGGTCGATCGCCCCCGGGGTCATCCTCGGTGAGCCACGCCCGCAGCAGGCGTTCGCACGCCACGAGCTGGGCGGTCGGGACGGCCTCGGCGGCGGTGTGCGCGCGGGTCGGGTCCCCCGGGCCGAAGTTCAACGCCGGGATGCCCAGGGCGGCGAACCGGGCGACGTCGGTCCAGCCGTACTTCGCTCGCGCCGGCCCGGCGACCGGCTCCACCAGGGCGGCGAAGCGGGCGGCGGCCGGCCGGTCCAGGCCCGGGCGGGCACCGGGCGCGCTGTCCACGAGCTCGACGTCGAACCCGTCGAAGACGTCGCGCACGTGCACCAGGGCCTGCGCCTCGCTGCGGTCCGGGGCGAACCGGTGGTTCACCAGAACGGTGCACCGGTCCGGGACGACGTTGCCCGCGACGCCGCCCTCGATGCCGACGGCCTGCAGGCCCTCCCGGTACTCCAGCCCGTCCACGACGCGGCGCACGTCGTGCCCGCGCCGGAGCCTGTCCAGCACCGCACCGGCGGCGTGCACCGCGTTCACCCCCGCCCAGGCCCGGGCCGTGTGGGCGCGGCGGCCGGTCGTGGTGACCGCGACGCGCAACGTCCCCTGGCAGCCGCCCTCGACGGCCGCGGCCGTGGGCTCGAGCAGGATCGCCAGGTCCGCGGCCAGCGCACCCGGGTCCGCCACGGCCAGGCGTGCCAGGCCGTTGCGCGGGGCGTCCACCTCCTCGCACTCGTACAGCACGACGGTGAGGTCCCGGTTCGGCGCGACGAGGTCCGTCGCCAGGCGCAGGGCGACCGCGTCGCCGCCCTTCATGTCCACGCTCCCCAGCCCGGCGAGCTCGCGGCCGTCGGGCCCGTCGACGAACCGGGCGCCCGCGTTGTCCGCCGCGGGGACCGTGTCGAGGTGCCCCGCCAGCAGCACCCGCTCGGCCCGGCCGAGGTCGGTGCGCGCGGTCACGGTGTTTCCGGTCCGCGTCACCGTGAGGTGCGCAGCCCCCTCCAGCAGGGCCTGCACCGCGTCGGCCAGCGGGGCTTCGTCGCCGCTCTCGCTCGGGACGTCGACCAGGGCCGCGGCCAGTGCGACGACGTCCCCGTCGGCCGGCAGGGTCGGGGTCGGCACGGTTCACCGTAGAGGCCGCCGGGACGAGGACGTGCGTCCCCACGGACCGGGCCCGCACCTACGGTGACCGGGTGGACGCCACGACATCGACAGCAGCCGGTCCGGCGTCCTCGACCCCCGCGAGGGGCACGGCCACGACCGGCGGCCCCGGGCGCACCGGGCGGGGTGTCGGCCTGCTGAGCCGGGCCGCGGACGGCACTGTCCTGGACGTGTGGTTCCCGCGGCCCTACCTCGCCGGGCCGGACGACCCGACCGATGCCGACCGCCTCGAACGCGCCGAGTTGACACCGCTCTGTCTGACCGACGACGTCCGGCGGGTCACCCGGGAGGTCGTGACGGTCACGGCGGAGCTGGACAGGCCGCCCCGCGACACCGCGGACGTCTACCTGCGGCTGCACCTGCTGTCCCATCGACTCGTCGCCCCGCACGGTGCCGACCTCACCGGGTGGCCGGGTCTGCTGGCGACGGTGGTGTGGACGGACGCCGGGCCGTGCGCGGTCGCGGACTTCGAGCAGACCCGGATGCGGTTGTTGGCGCTCAAACGCGACGTCCGGGTGCTGTCGGTCGACAAGTTCCCCCGGCTGGTCGACTACCTCGTCCCGTCCGGGGTGCGGATCGCCGACGCGGACCGGGTGCGTCTGGGCGCGCACCTTGCGCCGGGCACCACGGTCATGCACGAGGGTTTCGTCAACTTCGACGCCGGCACCCTGGGTCCGGTGATGGTCGAGGGCCGGATCTCCGCGGGTGTCACGGTCGGCGGGGGCTCCGACGTCGGTGGCGGCGCATCGATCATGGGGACGCTGTCCGGCGGTGGCACGGAGGTCGTGAGCATCGGGCAGCGGACGCTGCTGGGAGCGAACGCCGGGCTGGGGATCGCGCTCGGCGACGACTGCGTGGTGGAGGCCGGGCTGTACCTGACCGCCGGGACGAAGCTGACCCTGCCCGACGGGCGGGTGGTGAAGGCGCGTGAGCTGTCGGGCGCCGACGGGCTGACCTTCCGCCGGAACAGCGTCTCGGGGGCGGTGGAGGCGCTGCACACCGCCGCGTCCGGTGCGGTGACCCTCAACGAGGCGCTGCACACCGCCGAGTAGGCCCGCCCGCCGACCGCCTCCAGACAGCGGGGAGCCCGCCGGACCGGCAGACTCCCCGGTCAGCCCCGGCCGGCCATCGGCACGTAGTCCCGCGCGTCGGCGCCGCTGTACACCTGGCGGGGCCGGCCGATCTTCGTGGCCGGGTCGGCCATCATCTCGCGCCAGTGCGCGATCCACCCGGGTAGCCGGCCGATCGCGAACAGGACCGTGAACATGTGGTTGGGGAACCCCATCGCCCGGTAGATGAGCCCGGTGTAGAAGTCCACGTTCGGGTAGAGCTTGCGCGACACGAAGTAGTCGTCCGCCAGAGCGACGCTCTCCAGTTCCAGCGCGATGTCCAACAGCGGGTCGGTCTTGCCCAGGGCCGCCAGCACCGAGGACATCGACTCCTTGACCAGCGCGGCCCGCGGGTCGTAGTTCTTGTAGACCCGGTGACCGAAGCCCATGAGTTTCACGCCTGCCTGACGGTTCTTCACCTTTGCCACGAACGCTCCGACGTCGCCGCCGTCGTCCCGGATGTCGGCGAGCATCTGCAGCACGGCCTCGTTGGCCCCGCCGTGCAGCGGCCCGGACAGGGCGTTGACCCCGCTGGAGACGGAGGTGAACATGTCCGCCTGCGCCGAGCCGACCAGTCGGACCGTCGAGGTCGAGCAGTTCTGTTCGTGGTCGGCGTGCAGGACGAACAGCATGTCCAGGGCAGCGACCAGTTCCGGCTGCGGCTGGTACACCTCGGCCGGGGAGCCGAAGGACATGCGCAGGAAGTTCTCCACCAGGCCGAGGGAGTTGTCCGGGTAGAGGAACGGCTGGCTGGTCGTGCGCCGGTGCGCGTAGGCCGCCAGCGTCGGCAGCTTCGCCAGCAGCCGGATCGTGGCCAGCTCGACCTGGTCCGGATCCAGCGGGTCCAGGCTGTCCTGGTAGAAGGTCGACAGCGCGTTCACCGAGGCGGCGAGCACGGCCATCGGGTGGGCGTCACGCGGGAACGCCTTGAAGAAGTCGCGGAAGTCCTCCTGCAGCAGCGTGTGCCGGCTGATGCGGGCGGTGAAGGCGGACAGTTCCTCGGCGGTCGGCAGGCTGCCGTAGACCAGCAGGTAGGCGACCTCGAGGTAGGAGGAGTGTCCGGCCAGCTGCTCGATCGGGTAGCCGCGGTAGCGCAGGATCCCCGCGTCACCGTCGATGTAGGTGATGGCCGATTCACACGCGGCGGTGTTGACGAACCCGGGGTCCAGCGTCGTCATCCCGGTGGTGGCCAGCAGCTTCGGGATGCCGATGCCGGCCTGACCGACGGTGGCCTCGGTGACCGGCAGCTCCAACTCGCCGTCGGGGTACCGCAGGGTGACGGACCGGTCGGTCATCTCGCTCCTCCTCGGGCGTGCGCTGCACCGCGAGCGGGGCGCGCCCTCGGTCCCGGCCGAGAGTACGGACCGACACGGTGTCCGCGACATCCCGGACGGACGGCCCGATCACCCCAGCCGCTGGACAGCGGCCCGATCACCCCAGCCGCTGGACAGCGGCGTCGACCCGCTCGTCCGTCGCCGTCACCGCCACCCGCACGTGGCTCGCACCGGCCGGGCCGTAGAAGGAGCCCGGCGCCACCAGGACCCCGAGCGTCGCGAGACGGTCCACCGTGTCCATCGCGGGCTCCCCCGCCGTCGCCCACAGGTACAGCGCGCCAGCCGAGTCCTGCACCGTCAGCCCGGCGGACCGCAGCGCACCCAGCAACGCAGACCGGCGGGCCGCGTACCGGGCGCGCTGCTCACCTACTCCGGGGTCGTCGGCAAGAGCGGTGATCGCGGCCTGCTGCACGGGCCACGGGACGATCAGGCCGAGCTGCTTGCGGATCGCGAGCAGCCGGGCCACCAGCACCGGGTCCCCGGACAGGAAGCCGACGCGGTACCCGGCCAGGTTCGCCTGCTTGGACAGCGAGTGCAGCGCCAGGAGTCCCGCCAGCCCCCCGCCCCTGCCCCCGCCCCTGCCCCTGCCGCCGACCGTGCCAGCGGTGGGGTCCGAGGTCGTCTCGCCGCGGGAGCCCGGGGTCGGGGCGGCTGCGGGCGCGTGGACGCGGGGGTCCAGGACGGAGACGGGGTGGGCGTCCCAGCCGAACTCCGCGTAACACTCGTCGGAGGCGACGACGGCGCCGCGGGCGCGCGCGGCGGCGACCAGCGACCGGGTGGTCCCCAGGTCCAGGACCGCGCCTGTCGGGTTGGCCGGCGAGTTCAGCCACACCAGGGCCAGCGGCCCGTCGGGGAGACCGGCGAGCGGGTCGTAGCGGACGATCTCGGCGCCGGCGGCGAGCGCCCCGACCTCGTACGTCGGGTAGGCCAGCGCGGGAACGGCCACCCGATCGCCGGGCCCGAGACCCAGCTGGGTGGGCAGGCTGGACACCGCCTCCTTGGATCCGACGGTCGGCAGGACGGCCGAGACCTCGAGTGCCCGGGTGGCCCCGACCCGCCGGATCGCCCAGTCCCGGAACGCCGTCCGGAGCCCGACAGTGCCGTGCACCGTCGGGTAGCCCGGCGCGTCCGCCGCGGCCGACAGCGCGGCCTGCACGGCGGCGGACGTCGGATCGACCGGTGTCCCGATGGACAGGTCCACGATCCCGCCAGGGTGGGCTGCAGCGACGGCCTTCGCCGCTGCCAGGGTGTCCCACGGGAAGTCCGGCAGACTCGCGAACCGGTCGCGGACGACCGCAGGCACCCCGTCGCCGTCGACCGCAGGCACGCCGTCGCGCGCGACCGTCGTCACTCCGCGGCGGCCGGTGGTGCGGCAACGACGGTCGGGTGGTCCTTCTCGATCACCCCGAGCTTGCCGGCCCCACCCGGCGAGCCGAGGGAGTCGAAGAACTCGGCGTTGGCAGCCGTGTAGGCGCTCCACTGACCTGGCACGTCGTCTTCGTAGTAGATCGCCTCGACCGGGCAGACGGGCTCACAGGCACCGCAGTCGACGCACTCGTCGGGGTGGATGTAGAGCATCCGGGTGCCCTCGTAGATGCAGTCGACCGGGCACTCCTCGACGCACCCGCGGTCCTTGATGTCGACGCACGGCTGCGCGATGACGTAGGTCACGGCGACGTCCTCCTTGTTCGGCGCTGGTCCGGCGCAGTGGTGCGCCGGCCGTGGCGGGTGTACGGCTGTCGGGGTGTTGCTGTCGGGATCCCGCTGTCGGGATCGTGCTGTCGGCGTGCGGCTGGCGGGGTACCGCCTGCGGGGCAGGACGTGTCGGGCAGGGCGTGCGGGGGCCACTGTGCCGGACCCGCCGCAGCGGTGCCGTCGCAGGGCCCGCCGGCGACGGCGGACGATCGCGGTGTGGAGACGACCGGACGACGGGTGACGGTCCGGCACCGGCTCCCGAGGCCCGACGCTGGCCGCGGCGGGCCGGACCGGTTCGCCGACGTCGTCGGGGAGCTGGTCGCCGAGCCGGGCGGCGCGGTGGTGGTCCGCGCGGACGGCACACGGGTCCCGGTCCGCCCGGAGCGGGTGGTGGCCGTGCGCGACGTCGTCGCCACGACGGTCCCGGCCAGGCCGCGCCGACCCGACCGGGCAGCCGACGCGGAGGCCCTGGACCTGCTCGCCTCCGCGCACTGGCCGGCCACCACCGAGCAGGCCCTCGGCCGGTGGCGGCTGCGCGCGGCCGGGGGGTTCACCCGGCGAGCCAACTCGGCCCTGGTCGTCGGCGACCCCGGTGTCCCGTTGCCGGCGGCGCTGGAGCACGTGGCCCGGTGGTACGCCGACCGCGGCCTGCCACCCCGGGTGTCCGCGGCCGCCGACGTCGCCGCCGACGTGGTGGCCGCGGGCTGGTCGCGGGAGCTGACCGTCGTGGTGATGACCGCCCGGGTCGCCGACGTCCTCGGTGTCCTTCCCGACGGGTGGGCCGACGACGGACCGCGGGTCCGGCTCGACGAGGCCCCGGCGCCCGGCTGGCTGGCCGACTACCGGGGAGCCGCCCGGCACCCCGACGGGCCCGCGGTGGTGCGCGCGCCCGCGGGGACGACCGGGCTGTTCGCCACGGTGCAGGCCCCGTCTCGGTCGGCCGGCGGAGCGCCTGCCGGGACGCTGAGCGGGCTGCCGGGACGTGGCCGCGGCGTCGTCTCCGACGGGTGGGTGGGCCTGTCGTGCCTGGCGGTCGACCCGGTGCTGCGGCGGCACGGCGTGGGTCGGCTGGTGGTCGCCACCCTGCTCGACGCGGCCCTGGATGCCGGCGCGGTCCGGGCCTACCTGCAGGTGGACGCCGACAACGGTGCCGCCGCGGCATTCCACCGGGCCGTCGGTTTCCGGGACCACCACACGACCGTCTACCTGCGCGGCCCGTCCCGACGCGGCCCGTCCTGACGCGGCCCGTCCTGACGCGGCCCGTCCTGACGCGGCCCGTCCTGACGCGGCCCGTCCTGACGCGGCCCGTCCTGACGCGGCCCGTCCTGACGCGGCCC
>JAABUQ010001409.1_pt1 | contig 51803 bp, 54 predicted proteins | sample 5560001 | NCBI WGS metagenome assembly JAABUQ01 (sample SAMN10711888, study PRJNA513371) | rock metagenome | isolation source: Antarctica rocks | place: Antarctica: Victoria Land, Finger Mt nord | collected 2015-12-18
TGGGCGCGAGGTCCAGGGCGAGTAGCCCTGGGGAGAGGGCCGCAGCCCACGACTATAGAAACAAACTCGTTGTGAGCTCCTACGCTGCCGCAGCCCACGACTATAGAAACAAACTCGTTGTGAGCTCCTACGCTGCTGCAGCCTACGACTACAAAGATTGTCCGTGCTTCTTGTCCGTTCTCAAGCGCTCGCGATGGCGCGTACTTCCTCTTCCGCGTAGCCGAGCTCGCGCAGGACTTCGGCTGTGTGCTCGCCCAGCAGGGGCGGCGGGCAGCGGAGGGTTGGGCTGGTTTTGGAGAGACGGTACGGGAAGCCGGTAGTCTTCCAGTCAGGGACCTTGGGGTGCGGCGTTGGCAGTGACATGCCCAGGTGCTCACTTTGCGGATCTGCGAACACCTGAGCCAGGTCGTGCACGGCTCCTACCGGGACCTCGGCCGCTTCCAGTCGCTGGATCACCTCGGCCACCGTGAGCGTAGCCAGGCGTGATTCGATCGCCGCGCTGAGCGACTCGCGGTTGGTCACCCGGTCTGGGTTGGTCTTGAAGCGCGCATCCGAGAGCAGCACCTCCAGCCCAAGCGCCCTGCAGAACCGCTGCCACATCGGCTCGTTGGCAGCCGCGATGTTCACGTAGCCGTCGCTTGCCTTGAACATCTCGTATGGCGCGATGCTGGCGTGGCGATTGCCGATGCGGCCTGGGGCACTACCCGTAGCGAAATAGCGGCCGGCCTGGTAGGTGAGCAGCGCCACCTGACCGCCGAGCATAGATGTGTCGACGAGCTGCCCGCGACGCTCTGGATCACGCTCGCGCCAATACAGAGCCGAAACCACCGCGTAGGCCGCGAACATACCTGCGCTGATGTCGGCGATCGGCACGCCGACCCGCGTGGGGCCACCGTCCTGTTCGCCGGACAGGAACTGGATGCCGCCCATGCCTTGCAGAATGGCGTCGTACGCAGGTTGCCGCGCACGCGGGCCGGTCTGACCGAAGCCCGAGACCGAGCAGAAGATCAGGGACGGGTTCAGCTGGCTGGCCTGGTCGTAGCCGAGGCCCAGGCGCTCCATGGTGCCCGGTCGGAAGTTTTCCACCAGGACGCCGGCCGAAGCAGTGAGCCGTCGAAGGGCGTCCAGACCCTGGTTGGACTTCAAGTCCAGGGTGACGCTGCGCTTGTTGCGGTTGACGCTCATGAAGTAGCTGCTCTCGCCGGCGATGAACGGGGGTCCCCACTGGCGAGTCTCATCACCGGTGCCGGGCTGCTCGATCTTGATAACGTCGGCGCCCATGTCGCCGAGGAGCAGCGTGCAGTAGGGTCCTGCGAGGGCGCGGGTGAGGTCGACGACGCGGGTACCGGACAGTGGGCCCAAGGAGGCCTAGTGTATGCGGGGCTGTGTCAAGAGTCCGGGCTGAGCCGCGCAGTGGCGCGGCTGCGCGGCGCCAAGGTCACGATCCCGGCACTGGCTCCTGGGCCGCTGGTGCCTGGGCTTGCAGTTGGCCGGTAGACTCGCGTCAGGGCTATGACTGACGACTCGCTGGCGGTGATCGGCGCGGAAGTGCGCGCGTGTCGCATGTGCAAGCTGTCTCAGACACGCAAGGTCGGAGTGCCCGGCGAAGGCGACCCGCACGCCGAGATCATGTTCATTGGCGAGGGGCCCGGCTTCCACGAGGACCAACAGGGTCGACCCTTCGTCGGGCCCGCGGGTCAACTCCTGACCGAGATGCTGGAGTTGATCGGACTGCGCCGCCAGGACGTGTTCATCACCAACGTCGTGCGGTGTCGTCCGCCGGGCAACCGCGACCCACTGCCCGACGAGCTTTCGGCGTGCGACACGTACACCCAGCGGCAAATCGAGACGCTCGAGCCCAAGCTCATCGTTACCCTCGGGCGTTTCTCTATGGCCCGCTTTTTCGGACCCGGGCCGATGCGCGAGCTGCATGGCCGTTCGCGCGATTGGAACGGCATCACCTGCCTGGCCATGTACCACCCGGCGGCCATCCTGCGCACCCCCACGCCAGACATGCGCCGCATCTACGCCGATGACTTCCGCAAGATTCCGCTCCTGCTCGCCGAGGCCCGCGGCAGGCGAGAGCAAGCCACGCCGAGCCCAGCGCCAGCGGTTCACGAGCCAACCAGGCAGCTCGATCAACTGCCGCTGTTTTGACGCTCCTCGCTCTTTCCCACACGCCCGCTCTGGCCTCGCCCGGAGATCAAGAGCACGACTCGCGGTCTCGACAAGCGCCGCCGATGGTGGCCTTCGTCCTCGCTGCCTTTTTCGGGGTGATCGTCTTCCTGCCGCCCGAAGGCCGGGTTGGGGTGCCGCTTCACGACGGTCTGGTGTTGCTGCTCGGTCCGGTCACGTTCATGGTGCCGCTGGCGCTCCTGGTCGCAGGCGTGTTGCTCGTCGTTCGCGCGCTGCGACCGTCAACACCGCTGCCTAAGCGCAGATTGGCGGGAATTGGACTGATCGCGCTGGCCATTCTGCCAAGCCACTCGTTGCTCGCGCGCAGCGAGAGCGCCGGACTGGTGGGCGGGTGGCTCAGCACCTGGCTGCTCGATCTTCTCGGGGGGCCGGCTACGCTCGTGCTGCTTATCGCCCTGCTGGGAGTGGGCGCACTGCTCGCCTTAGATGTCAGCTTGTTGCGGTTGGTTAGACCCAGCCCTGGCGCCCGGGCTGACCAAAAGGGGAAAGATGCAGAGAGTTAGGCACATCCCCTCGACGCGGCCGGCGCTGATGCGGCTGTCGAGCGCGCTCCGACACGCTCAAGATGTGCCGGGCGCACGGAATGCCGTCGAGATGTGGCCGACCCTCGTACTCCTGGTCGTCTACGCCGGCCTGTATCTGCACTTTGCCGTCCAGCTGGCAGCCTTCCCGTTCGACCTCGACCAGGGCGAGGGCTACGACGCCTGGAGCGCGTGGATGATGAATCTCGGGCAGCTGCCGTACACCAACAACGCGGACTTCCCCTACTACTCGTCGAACTACCCGCCGCTGTGGAGCTATCTGGTTTCGATTCCGATGGCCTGGCTCGGGCCCGGCCTGGGCGCTGCTCGAGTAGTCTCCACCCTGTCGGCTGTGGCAGCGGCCGGCGTCCTCGGCATCGCTGCCCAGCAGCTCTCGGGGCGTGCGATGGCTGGCGCGCTTGCGGCTGGATTCTTCCTGGCATCTCCATACGTTTTCCATACGACGCCTCTGGCTCGCGTCAACAGCCTGGCTCTGCTAGGGGCTGTGGTCGGCTTGACCCTCCTCGAGCGACCGACGCGTCGGCGTGTCCTGCTTGGCAGCCTGGCATTGGTTGCGGCGCTGTTCACCAAGCCGACCGCCATAGACGCGGTGGTGGCGGGAGTGCTGTCCGTGCTCATCCGCCAGCCTCGGCTCGGCGTGGTGTCGCTGGGCTTGATCGGTGGTCTGGGCCTGGCAGGATTGGGTACGTTGATGATGCTGACGCACGGTGCGTTCTGGCTGGACGTGGTGGCTGGCAACACCAATCCGTTTGATCTGGACCAGCTCGGGGCGTACCTGACGAACTTCTCGGTACTCCACAGCGTGCTCCTGGCCATGGCTGCAGCCGAGTGCGCGTGGCTGCTGCGGCGGCGGTCGTGCTCGCCCTGGGCGCTGTACGCGCTCAGCGCGAGCGTGGCAGCGCTGGGCGTCGCGAAATGGGGGGCCGGCGAGTCGTATTTTCTGGGGGTCATCGCCGCGACAAGCGTGCTCTCAGCAGTGTGGGTCGCACGGTTTCTCGATTCGGCGCCGCCCATTCAGTTGCGCTGGGCGCTTGGCACAGCCCTGCTCATCCAAGCGTTGTTGTTGTCGCATGCTGGCCTCAGTGACGCGGTCTCGTGGCTGCCCGACCGCGGTCCCCAGAGCGCGTTCCTGGGACGTGCGCCAACCTCCGGGGCGCATCAGGCCGGACAGGCGATGGCCGCCGAGATCCGAACCGCCCGCGGCCCCGTCCTCTCAGAAGACCCGAGTTTCACCGTCGCTGCCGGTCGCCCGCTGCTGGCCAATGCCACCCACCTGCGCAACCTCTACCTCTCAGGTCTGTGGGATCCTGCGCCCATGGTGAGTGATTTGCGAACGCACAGATACGCTATGGTCATTCTTCACGCCGAGCTCTATCCGGAACCTGTTCTGGATGCCATCGGCCGCTTCTATTTTCTGGACCACAGCCTTCAGGTCGACCGCGCCACGTACCACGTGTTCCTTCCAGGCACCCAGTGAGCATCTCTCCGACGCAACCCCTGTACGGTCCGCCACCCATCACGCTCCGCGCTTCCGTGGTCATTCCTTGCTTCAACGAGCATGAGACGGTTGGTGCGCTAATCGACCGAGTCATGGCCGTGCCCATCCAGAAAGAGGTCATCGTGGTGGACGATTGCTCGACCGACGGCACCCGGCAGCTGCTGGAGCAGCGAGTCGAAGAGCGGGGCGACATCGTACTGCGACTACGCAACCGCAACGGTGGCAAGGGTGCCGCGGTACAGGAGGGCCTCAAGTATGCCAACGGCGACGTCGTCATCATTCAGGACGCCGACCTGGAGTACGATCCGGCCGATTACCCGTTGCTGCTGCGGCCGATCCAGACTGGCAAAGCCAACGTGGTCTACGGCTCCCGGTTTCTCGGCGAGCACAGGGCGATGTACTTCTGGCACAGCATCGGCAACAAAATGCTCACCCTGCTGTGCAACGTGCTCTTCGATACGACACTGACCGACATGGAGACCTGTTACAAGGTCTTCACCATCGACATCGCTCGCCGAATGCGGTTGCGCGAGCCGCGCTGGGGGTTCGACCCTGAGATCACCGCCCGTATCTTGAAGATGGGGAACCGTATCTACGAAGTGCCCATCTCGTACGCCGGCCGCGAGTTCGACGAGGGCAAGAAGATCTCGTGGCGGGACGGCTTCGTCGTGCTGCTGGCTCTGCTGAGGTACCGATTCCTGCCGTGATCCGCGGCGAGGGCTCAGGCACCAGGGCCGCGTATGAGCGCCCTCGAAATGACCATGATCGCTAGCGCCCCGCCTGTCGAGCACGAGGTACGCAGACGCATCCTCCCTCTTCGCTGGCCACTGGCAGCCGATCCATCCGCTGCACTGGGCCTGTTCGGAGCGGGGCTTGCGTTTTACTACCCGATCGTGTTCCTGGGGCGCGCACTCGTCGATTACGACGCATTCGTGTTCTTCTATCCGCAGCGAGCCTTCCTGGCGCGATCGCTGCTGGCGGGCCAGGTGCCTCTATGGGACCCGTACCTGTTTCTGGGCGTGCCGTTTCTGGCGAACCCGCAGGCAGCCGTGCTCTACCCGTTTTCGTGGCTGTTCGTGCTCGGGCCAGTGCAGTCGGTGTATGCGGCTCAGCTGGTGCTGCACGCGTTCATGGCGGGGTTTTTCACGTATCTTCTGGCGCGCCGCGCGTTCGGGGCGCTTCCGCTGGCAGCTGCCGTCGGCGGACTTGCCTACGCCTTCGGGGGCTTCGCCGTGGGCCAGGTTGGCCATCTGAACCAGATCAGCGCCGCCGCCTGGCTGCCAGCGATCCTCCTGGCGTATGACCGCTTCGCCACTACGCGCAGCCTCGCCTGGCTGGCGCTGGGTGCGCTCGCGCTCGGCATGCAGCTTCTGGCGGGACACCCGCAGGAAACGTACATGTCCCTGATCGTGCTGGGTATCTTCGGCGCAGTCCGTGCGCCCTGGCGGAGTGGGCGCCAGCTGGCGTGGTGTGGCATTGGCGGCGGCTTCATGTGCGTGCTGGGGGCCGATCTAGCCGCGGCTCAGCTGCTGCCAACGCTCGAGCTCACCCCGCTGTCCATCCGCGGCCAGGGCGTCAACTGGCCCGACGCCGTGGCAGGCTCGTTGCCACCGTATCTGTCGGTGCGGGCGTTGCTGCCGCTGTACTGGGTGCCCGTGGCCAGCACGGAGTACCTGGGGTATGTCGGGGTGGTCCCGATCGTCCTGGGTTTGCTGGCGGTACTGCTGGGACGCTCGCGGCCAGTGTTCTTCGGCGTCGTCATCTGCTGCCTTGGCCTCTTCCTGGCGCTTGGCGAAAACAACCCCTTCTATGCGTGGGTCTTTTCGACCGTGCCGGGATTCGACACGTTTCGTGTCCCAGCTCGCTGGCTGCTGGTGTGGCAGTTCGGCGCAGCGATACTCGCGGCACTCGGCGCGGACTCGATCGGGCGTGGAGCGCTGGTACGGCTGCGACGGCCGGCGATCTGGGCCCGCGCGCTTGGGGTTGCCATCATTCTGGTCGTCGCGCTGGCGTGGCAGCGCGACGCCGGCGAGCCTTTTCCTCAGCGCCGCACAACCTTCGGGTTCGCCGCCGTCGCCGCGGCCACTCTGGCGGTCGGCGCGCTGCCACACCTCGGCCAGCCACTCCTGGCGCTCGGCTTGCTGGTCGGGATGACTGGCGCCGAGCTGTGGGGGCTCGCGCAAGCCTCTCCCGCTCGCCAGGCGCCGCCGCCAGCGTTCACCCAGGGCCAGAGTGTCGATTGGCTGCGTGCCCATGGTGTGACCGACCAGGAACGCCTGCTGAGCCTGGCGCGACCGGAGTACGTGCCCACTTCAGAAAACGCGCTGCGGGCTGAGCTGGCCGGCTTGCCGGAACCAGCCCTCCGGTCGGCGGTGGTTGCCCAGAAGTGGAACGACACGCTCACGCCTAATCTGCCGCTCCAGTTTGGCTTGAACAGCGCGGACGGGTACGACGGCGGGGTGCTGCCCCTCCAGCGGTGGGTGAGCCTCAGCAAGCTGCTGGTGCCGTCGCCTCGACCAGACGGCGTCTTGCTGACCCGTCTCGAACACGTGCCCGCTGACCAGCTGCTCGACTTGCTCGGAGTTCGCTACTTGATCGCCAATGCAACGCAACCCGAGCCGCCGGGCATGCAGACGGTGGACTTCGGTGATCTCAGACTGTTTGTGCGGGCGGACCCGGTACCCCGCTCGCTGGTGGTGTTCGGGGCCACCATTGCCGAAACGGACGCGGACGCTCTAGAGCGCATGCGTCAATCGAGCTTCGACTCGAACCGAGAAGTCGTTCTGAGCTCTGGGTCAGCCGTGTTCAGCCCACCCTCCTCGCTGGGCGCGATGCCGGTGCAGCCCGACGATGCGCGCTCCGAACGGTGGCATGCTCGCGTGTCGCTGGCGCAGCCTGGCTATCTGCTCCAGCGTGAGGCCTGGTACCCGGGCTGGCGGGCGCGTGTGGATGGAGTCGATACGCCCGTGGTGCGCGCCGATGTGCTGTTCAGAGCCGTTCCGCTTGACGCTGGCGTTCACGACGTGGAGGTCTTTTTCAGCGCCGCGACGTTCACTCGCGGCGGCCTGCTGAGTCTGGTGGGACTCGTCGTGACGGCGCTACTGCTGGTGTGGCGGTGGCTGCCTCGAAAGCGCGTGCGTGGCGACGGCTATCGGTAACCTCACCGGCACCGGCGAGGCGGCGGCCGAGAGCCCGAGCCCACCGTTGGCGTACCTCGCCGCCGCGGATGATTCCGACGTTGCCGGCCACCTTGTGGCCGTGCTGTTCGCCGCGGCCGGTCCGCTCAGCGCTGAGGACGCCGCCCGCATCCTGGACATCTCGACCGAACGCCTGGAACAGGTCTGCGCGCTGCTGCACCGTGAGCCGCCCGTGGGCCTGGCGCTGCAGCGCTTCGACGATCGCTTGCAGCTGACGACAGCCTCGACTTCAGCCGCGGTGGTGGAACGATTTCTGGGCGCGCCGCCGCCTGTTCGATTGTCGCGCGCCGCCCTCGAAGCGCTGGCGGTGACCGCCTACCGCCAACCGGTGACCCGGGGTGAGATCGATGTCGTGCGAGGCGTCAACTCTGACAGCGCGGTAGCCACGTTGCTGGCCCGTGGCCTGGTGGCAGAGGTTGGTCGGCGCGAAACGGTTGGCCGCCCGGCGCTGCTAGGTGTCACGCCCGAGTGCCTACAGTACCTGGGTTTGGCTTCGCTGAACGACCTGCCGCCGCTGCCCGACTCAGCTTGAGCAGAACTTGTATACTGTCCCGGCCGCGTGGCTGTGTGCCCGCGGCGTCTTCTTGCATGCCGCTTTACGCGGCGTCGTGACGCTGTGAGCCTCGGGAGTCGGAGTCGGAAAACCCATGTACGCCATTGTCGAGACAGGCGGTAAACAGTACCGCGTGAAGCCCGGGGACACGCTCGCCGTCGAAAAGCTCTCGGGCGAGCCCGGTGACCTGCTGGATCTCGACCGCGTGCTGCTGATCGGCGGCGACGGTGAGAGCGAGGCACGTATCGGCTCGCCAGGAGTCGCCGGCGCGGTCGTGCGCGCCGAAGTGCTGGCCCACTTCCGTGGCGAAAAGATCGTCATCTTTCGCTACAAGTCCAAGGTGCGTTATCGCCGCAAGACCGGCCACCGCCAGTCGCTCACGCGCCTGCGCATCACCGATATCCTGCTCGATGCCGCTCCGCGCGCCGCGGAGCGCGAGCCAGAGCTGATTTAGCAGGCCGGAGGCAGACAACGACATGGCACATAAAAAGGGCGTTGGTAGCTCGCGCAATGGGCGCGACAGCCAGGGGCAACGGCTTGGCGTCAAGCGGGGTGACGGAGCGCTCGTGCGCGCCGGCTCGATCCTTATCCGTCAGCGTGGCACGGTGATGAAGCCTGGTCGCAATGTTGGAATAGGACGCGATCACACACTGTTTGCGTTAATCGACGGGCAGGTTCGCTTCGAACAGGCAACGAAGGAGCGCAAGCGCATCAGCGTCTACGCGCTCGCAGCATAGAGGATCAGTAAGAACATGAAAGCGGGCATCCACCCCACCTACAAAATGACCACGATTACGTGTGGTTGCGGCAGCTCATGGCAGATCCGCTCGACGAAGGAAAATCTGCACGTCGACGTCTGCTCACAATGCCATCCGTTTTTCACGGGTGAGCAGCGCCTCGTCGATACCGCGGGCCAGGTCGAGCGGTTTCAGCGGCGCCTCCAACACGCCAAGAAGCCGTAGCTCGCCGGCCTGTGACGGCTTCCGCGGTTGTCAAACCTCCCGAGCGCACGCTGCGCACGCCGAAGATTTCCTACGGCGGGCAGGCGGTGCTCGAGGGGGTGATGATGCGCGGCCGCACGTTCATGGCGGTCGCGGTCCGCGCCCCGGATACGTCGATCGTCGTCACTTCGCAGCCACTGCCGATGCGGCTTTACGGTGGAATCGTGCAGAAGATCCCGCTGGTGCGTGGCATGACCATGCTCTGGGACGCGCTGGGGCTGGGGATGAAAGCCCTCATGTTCTCGGCAGACATCCAGATGGCAGACCCGACCGACGCAGGTGCGGCGGCTCCGGAGGTCAGGTCTTCTCCCGGCGCCAGCTTGAGCAAGCCGCTGGCGTGGACCACCGTCGCGGTGGCCATGATTTTCGGCATCGGCATCTTTTTCGTCACGCCCCTCGCGATCGTCGGTTTCGCCGAGCAGTTCCTAGGCCCACATACGCTGTGGAGCAATCTGGCCGAAGGCGCCATCCGCCTCGTCTTGTTGATCGGCTACGTGGCCCTGATCGGGCTCATGCCAGACGTCAAGCGTGTCTACGCGTATCACGGCGCGGAACACATGACTATCCACGCCCTGGAACACGACGATCCGTTAGACCCGGCCCACGTGTCCAGATACTCGCCGGCCCACCCGCGCTGCGGCACGGCGTTCCTGCTCGAGGTCGTCGCGATATCCGTGCTGCTGTTCGCGTTGCTGGGCACGCCAGACCTGTGGGTGCGGGTGCTCTCGCGCATCGTGCTCATTCCTGTGATCGCGGGAATCGCCTACGAGCTGCTGAGGCTGGGTGGTAAGTACCCGGACAGCGCGGTGATGAAGGCTATTGTTGCCCCCGGGCTGCTGCTGCAAGCACTCACTACGCGCTACCCGGACGAGTCGCAAATGGAGGTGGCCATCGCCTCCATGGAAGAGCTCCTCAAGCGCGAAGGCGAGTCTACGCAGGCCTTAGTGGCCTCGCCGGCCGCGTAGCTCTTCCCACACATCCTCTGGCGACATGCCTTGCTGCGCAAGCAGCACATACGTGTGGAACCACAGGTCGGCGATCTCGTGCGCCAGCTCGGCACGGTCCGCATTCTTGGCTGCGATGACGACTTCGGTGGCCTCCTCGCCGATCTTCTTCGCCACCCGGTCGACGCCTGCGTGCAGCAGGCGGGCCACGTACGACGACTCTGGATCGGCCTGGGACTGGCGCTGCTTGATCGTCTCGAACAGGACAGCGGCGGCTTCGCCGCTGGTCTCGCCCGTGGGCACCGCATCTAGCGTGTTGAAGAAGCAGCTCGGCTCGCCGGTATGGCAGGTCGGGCCGTGGGGTTCGCACAGGTAGATGAGCGTGTCGCCATCACAGTCGACGCGCACTGCCTTGAGGTCCAGGAAATGGCCGCTGGTTTCGCCTTTTTGCCACAGGCGTTTGCGGCTCCGGCTGAAGAACCAGGCATGACCCGTCTCGAGCGTCTTTTCCACTGCCTCGCGATTGGCGAACCCGAGCATCAGAATCTTGCCCGAGCGATGGTCCTGCACGACTGCTGGCAAGAGTCCATCCGTGGAGAAGCTCAGGTCATCGACGATCATGCTTCGGCGGGCGGCCGAACCAGCACGCCACGCTCCGCTAGATACTGCTTGGCTTCTCGAACGGTGTAGTCGCCAAAATGAAAAATGCTCGCGGCCAGGGCGGCGTCGGCCTTGCCTCGAGAGAGCACCTGAAACAGATGATCGAGGTTGCCCGCGCCCCCGCTGGCCACGACAGGCACGCTGACCGCCTCGGCCACCATGGACGTGAGCTGCAGCTCGTAGCCCTCGCGCGTGCCATCGGCGTCGATGCTGTTGACGACCAGTTCACCCGCGCCCAGGTCGACGCCTCTGCACGCCCACTCGAGCGCCTCCATGCCGGTCGGGTGTCTGCCTCCGTGGGTGACCACTTCATAGAAGTCGCGGCCGGTGTTCCAGAGCACGTCCATCGACAGCACGATGCACTGCGACCCGAAGCGGTCGGCACCCTGGGCGATCAACTCCGGATTGAGTACGGCCTGAGAGTTGATGCTGACTTTGTCCGCGCCTGCGCGCAAGAGGGCGCGCATCTCGTCGGTTGACCGCACGCCGCCGCCGACGGTGAGCGGAATGAACAGCTCGTCCGCGGCGCGGTGCAGCACGTCGATGATCGGCCCGCGGTTTTCGGCCGAGGCGGTGATGTCGTAGAAGACCAGCTCATCAGCGCCCTGGCGGTTGTATTCGGCGGCCAGCTCGACTGGGTCGCCGATGATTCTGTCGGCCGAGAATTTCACGCCGCGGATAACTTTGCCGTCGGCTACGTCCAGGCACGGAATGATCCGCCGGGTCAGCACGCCGCTACCGCCAGCGCGTCAGCCAACGTCAGGCGGCCCGCGTAGAGCGCCGTCCCGATGATGGCACCCTCGGCTCCGGCCTCTGCAAGCGCGCGCAGGTGGGCGACGGACGACACTCCGCCACTCGCGAGCACCCCCAGAATCCTGGCTACAGCCCGCGTACCCTCAAGATCAGGTCCGTTCAGCATGCCGTCACGCCCGACATCGGTATACAGGACCCGCAGCACGCCAGCTTTCGCTAACACTCGACAGAAGCTTTCGACGTCCAGGTCCGTAACGTTCCGCCAGCCGTGGGTGGCGACACGGGCGTTGCGAGCGTCCACCCCGACGACCAGTCGCTCCGCGCCGAGTTCGCCGATCCACGCGATCAGCGCCTCAGGCCGTTCGGCAGCCGCCGTGCCGACAACCACCCGATCGGCGCCCTGTTCGAGCAGTATTCGGGCGGTATCCAGCGACCGAATACCACCCCCAACTTGCACCGGGATCTCGACTGCGCCAAGGAGCTTCGAGATCGCGCCGGCGTTGCCGCGCACTCCGTCGCGCGCTCCGTCGAGGTCGACGACGTGCAGGCGCTGCGCACCCTGGGCCTGCCAGTGGCGGGCCATGTCGGCTGGATCGTCGCCGTACGCCGTTTCCCGCGCAAAATCACCCTGGACCAGTCGGACGCACTGCCCGCCGCGGATGTCAACCGCCGGAATGGGCTGGAAGGACACTCCGATCCGAGGCGGGCTAGAGGTACTCGGCGTCTCCCCCGCGGGGAAGTCCGTCATCCTGAGAGCCCGTGAAGGAATCGCCCGCCGCTGCGCGCCTCCGTGGGGTCGTTCATCAAGAACGAGTCCATGACCCTGCTGGCCGGGAGCGAGCGCAGCAAGCGGGCGAATTGCTTACAGCGTCTCAGGATGACACCGGCACGCCGGCGGCGATGCGTCCGAAGTTGCGGTACAGCTCGAGACCCCGATTGGCGCTCTTTTCGGGGTGAAACTGGGTTGCGACCACGTTCTCGCAGGCGACGATGGCTGCAAAGTCGATGCCGTAGTCGGCCTCGCCCAGGGTGAGCTCAGGCTGCGACGGCTCGACATAATACGAGTGCACGAAGTAGAAGTAGCTTCCGCTGGGGATGCCGTCAAGCAGCGCGTGGTCGTATTTCAACCAGACCTGGTTCCAGCCGATCTGCGGCACCTTCAGCGTCTCGTCGCCTTCGAACAGACGCACGGCGCCAGGAAGAATGCCCAGGCAATCCACGCCGCCACCCTCTTCGCTGCCGTCAAACAGCAGCTGCATCCCCACGCAGACACCCAGAAACGGACGCCCGGAGGCTGCGTACTGTCGCAGGGGTTCGACCAGGCCGAGCCCGCTGAGCTTGCGCATGCAGTCCTGCGCCGAGCCGACACCGGGCAGTACGAGTGCCTGGGCTTGATCCACCTCGTGCGGATCGCTGGTCACCCGCACCCGCTGCCCGACGGACTCCAATGCCCGCTGCACGCTGCGCAGATTGCCCGCGTCGAAGTCGACGACCACGATTTCAGGCTGCGGATTCAGCACGTCCCACACTCCAGGCCAGGTAGGCTTCCACGAACTCGTCGAGATCGCCGTCGAGCACGCGGCTCACGTCGCTAGTTTCGTGCTCGGTGCGGAGGTCTTTGACCATTGTGTATGGGTGCAACACGTAGCTGCGGATCTGGGTGCCGAAGCTGGCGTCGATATGCTCGCCCCGCAGCGTTGCCATCTCGCCTTCGCGCTTCTCCAGCTCCATCTCGACCAGCCGACCTTTCAGCAGACGCATCGCGTTTTCTCGATTTTGCATCTGTGAGCGCTCAGTCTGGCAGGTGACGACGATGCCGGTTGGCTTGTGGCGCAAGCGTACGGCGGTGCTGACCTTGTTGACGTTTTGACCGCCGGGCCCGCCGGCGCGGTATGCCTCGAACTCGACGTCCTCGTCGCGCACCTCGACAGGCGCCGCCTCGCCCACGTCCGGCATGACCTCTACGCGGGCAAAGGACGTTTGACGACGATGTGCCTGATCGAACGGCGACAGCCGCACCAGACGATGGTTGCCCCGCTCGCCCCTGAGATAGCCGTATGCGTACACGCCGCGCAAGGTGATCGTCACGCTCTTGTAGCCGGCCTCTTCGCCTTCGGCCAGGTCCAGAATCTCGGTCTTGTACTTCCGCCGCTCACCCCAGCGCAGAAACATCCGCATGAGCATCTCCGTCCAATCCTGGGCATCGACGCCGCCGAGACCGACGGTGATCGTCATGATCGCGTCGACGCGATCGTACGGGCCATTCAGCCGCAGCTTGAACTCGAGCTGATCCACTTCTTTGGCCAGGGCTGGCAAGTCACGTTCGGCGTCCCCAAGAATTGCCTGGTCGTCCTCGCCGGCGGCGAGCTCGACGAGTTCGAGCATGTCCCGCACCCGACGCTCGACAGCTTGCCACGGCTCCAATTCCTCGCGCAGGGTCGAGAGCTCGCGCATGACCTGCTGAGCGGCAGCCTGGTCGGACCACAGGTCTTCGGCGGCTGCCTCGGCGTCCAGCTCGTTTAGCCGTACCTGTTTGCCAGGCGCGTCAAAGACGCACCATGAGCGTAGAGATGCGAGCGAGAAGGCCCTCGAGCGAAGTACGTAGCTCGTCCGCTGATTCAGCCATCGCCGCAGCAGAGTCTACCAAACGTTGCCGACTCGCGACGCAAAGGGCGCCCGCGTGAGAGGCGGCGACCAATTCGCCCCGCTCACTCCTCACGACGTGAGCGGAAGGGGCGCTCGTTCGGGCCTGCCAGACCTTGTGCCGGGCGGCAGGCGCCGATTAATGTGCGGCTGATGATCTACTGGGTGCATGTGGCCGCCACGCAGCTCATGCGCTTTGTGCCCGTGAGACTGGTCTATCGCCTCGTAGGCTGGGCTACGCCGCTGGCGTTACTGATGTTCGCGCGCGGTCACCTGAAGCGGGCGACTGACAACATGCGTCAGGTGCTCGGACCCCACGTCGACGCACGCGAGACGCGCCGGATGACCCGCGCTGCGTTCGCCAACTACGCGCGCTACATGGTCGACGTCGTGCGTCTGCCGCACCTCAAGCAGCGCGAGCTGATCGACAGCATCAGCCTCGAAGGCTGGGAACATGTCGAAACCGCCTACGCCCACGGCAAGGGCGTGGTCTTCGCAAGCGGCCACATCGGCAACTGGGACATGGCCGCAGCCACCTTCGCCGCCCGCGGCCGACCGGTGAGCGCGCTCGTCGAGACGCTGAAACCGGCCCGCTGGAACGAGCGCGTGCAGCGCACCCGTATCGCCTCCGGCGTCAAAGCCATTCCCATCGAGTCCGGGGTGCGGGACATGCTGGCGGCCCTACGCAAACGGGAGGGCCTGGCGGTGCTGGTCGATCGGCCAGTCGCCCGCGACGGCGTGGCCGTGACGTTCTTCGGACGCGCCACGCGCATCCCTGGCGGCGCCGCAACGCTCGCTCTGCGGACCGGCTCACCCGTGGTGCCCGTGGCTCTGGTTCGCAATCCGGGCGGGCGCGGCTACCTGGGCCACATCGGCCCGCCGATCGTCGGCGAGAAGGGTGACGATCCGTCCATGATCATGCAGCGGGTCATGATCTGGCTGGAGGGCATTATCCGGCGCTACCCGGACCAGTGGTTCATGTTCCGCCAGATGTGGCCGGCGGGCGAGCCGTTACGCTAACGCTCCGCCTCCAACTGGCGGTTCTTGGCTTGGTCGCCGCCGCGGCAGGGATCGTGCCCCGCCACCAGGTAGCCGAGCCGATATGTCGGTTGGCAGGTGTGCTCTGGTACCTGGGTGCTCCCGGAGCGCGCGCAGCCGTGTACGACAACCTGCGTCACATCCTCGGCCGCAAGCCAACTCGACGCCAGGTAGCGGCTGTTTTTCAGCACGGGCTGCTGAACTACTGGGACATTTTTGCCATCCCGCACATGAGCGCTGCCGAAGTCCTCGGCTTGATGCAGATCACTGGCCTCGAGCATGTCGATGCGGCCCGTGCCGAGCGGCACGGCGTCATCACCGCCACGGCGCATCTTGGCAGCGTGTCGCTGGTCGGCCAGCTCTTCCCGATGCTGGGCTACGAGACCCTGGGCCTCCTCGAGCCGATCCAACCCCCGCAGCTGTATGACTTCTTTGCCCGCCAGCGCACGGCTCTGGGCGCGCAGCTGTTGCAAGTCGGCCCGTCGGCCCTGCGCGAGCTGCTCCGGGGGCTGCGGCGCAACGCAATCCTAGGCATCGTGACCGACCGCGACGTGGACGGCACCGGGCCCATGGTTCCATTCTTCGACGCGCAGACGCGCTTTCCCGATGGAGTAGCGTCGCTGTCGCTGCGTACTGGTGCGGCAATCCTGATCGCCGTGCCTTTTCGTCGTCCAGACGGTCGCTTCGACGCGCTGTTCGAGCCGCTGCCGGCCGTTCCGCTGACGGGTGACCGCAAAGAAGACGTACTGTTGCTAACGCGGGCCGTGGCTAGAAGACTGGAGTACCATATCGGCGTTCACCCGGAGCAATGGACAGTCTTCCAGAAGCGCTGGCCAGACGCGCGGCCCCGGTGAGGAGATGCGAGCGGTGAAGCTCGCCCTCGTGTCTCCCTACGACTTCGCGTACCCAGGCGGCGTGACCGAGCACGTGGCCAATCTGGCCGAACAATTCCTCGCCCGCGGGCACGAGGTACATGTGGTAGCGCCTTCTTCGGACGACGAGGCTGAGCCTGCATCGTCTTTCGACGCACCCGTGCACCGCATCGGTCGGGTCGTTTCGATTCCAGCCAACGGTTCGGTCGCCCGCATCACGCTGTCGCTGCGATCGTATCTGCAGGCCAAGCGCCTGCTTCAGGCGCAGCAGTTCGATCTGGTCCATCTGCACGAGCCGATGATGCCGGCGTTGCCGCTGACCGTGTTGCGGCATTCGAACACCACCAACGTCGGCACGTTCCACGCGTTTCGCAACACGCCGCTCACCTACTTCTATGGCAAGCCCATACTGCGGCCGTTTTTCCGGAAGCTGCACGGGCACATCACCGTGTCCAGCGCGGCGCGTGATTTCGTGGGCGAGTATTTTCCGTCGGATTACCGGGTTATCCCCAACGGGATCGACTTCGCGCGCTTCTTTACTCGCTACCCGCGTATGCCGAACCTCGCCGACAAACGCCCTACCGTGCTCTTTGTTGGCCGTCTGGAAAAACGGAAAGGGCTGAAGTTCTTGCTGCGGGCTTGGCCGAAGGTGCTCGAGCGTCAGCCTGATGCGCGACTGGTGGTGGTCGGCCGGGGGCGGCCGCTCGAGGGCTACCGCCGCTTCGCTGAGCGCCAGGGGTGGTCGGCCCAGGATGTCGTCTTTGCTGGGTATGTGCCCAGCGAAGATCTGCCGCGCTACTACCAGAGCTGTGACGTGTTCTGTGCTCCGAATACGGGTCAGGAAAGCTTCGGCATCGTCCTGCTCGAAGCCATGGCCGCGGGAGCACCGATCGTTGCCACAGATATTCCAGGCTACCGCGACGTGGTTTCCGATGGCGTACAGGGCCTGCTCGTCGAGCCCGAGAATCCGGGCGCGCTGGCCGATGCCGTTTGCCGTCTGCTCGGCAATCCCGAGCTACGCGCGAACATGCGCCTAGCCGGTCAGCAGAAGGCCCAGCAGTACGACTGGCCCCGCGTGGCCACGCAGGTGCTCGACTACTACTTCGAGGTTCTCGAGCGGCGTGAGGCCGAGCCGGTCATACAGCGCGTCCGTTTCGCCAGAGTCAAGCGCGTGGCTGGCATGCTCATGCGCGTGTGAAGGAGATCAAGGGCCGTTCACGCCGCATCGCCGAAGCGCCGGCCCGGTTCCTGGGCCAGCTTGGGTTTACACCCAACGCGCTCACCATTCTGGGCTCGCTGCTGACCGGCTGCGTGGGGCTGCTCATCGCACAGGGCTGGTTCCTGGCCGCGGGGATCTGCCTGTGGCTGTTCAGCCTGACCGATACGCTGGACGGCGCGCTTGCCCGGGCAACCGACCGCGTCACCGTCTTCGGCGCTTTCCTGGACTCTGTGTGCGATCGGTATGCCGAGGCGGGTGTCTTCCTTGGCCTGGTGTGGTGGTTTCAGGCGACGGGTAATAGCCTCGGCGTGGTGCTGACGTACCTTGCGCTCGTGGGCTCGCTGATGGTGAGCTACGCCCGCGCGCGCGCCGAGGGAGTTGGTCTGCAGGCGGCCGACGTGGGCTGGTTCCAACGTCCCGAGCGCATCATCCTCCTGGGCACCGGTCTGCTGCTCGCTTCGTTCGTTCCGAATGCCCTGCTGATCGTGCTCGGGCTGCTGGCCGTACTCACGAGCGTGACCGTCCTCCAACGCGTCCGCCACGTGGCGCGAGCCTCGGGGTACAATCAGCCCCACACGACTCCGTAGCTCAACGGATAGAGCGCTACCCTCCGAAGGTAGAGGCTGCGAGTTCGAATCTCGCCGGGGTCACCAGCAGGGTTCAGGTGCCGACGGTGACCATTCTTGTTGCGAGCTGCTCGAACCAGGGTTGGATCTGATTGCCGAAGGCGACCGTTGCGAGCAGCACCATCACTGCTATCGTGCCGATGATGAGCCCATACTCGACGGCATCCTGGCCGTGCTGCCTGGCCGAACTGCCCATGTTCCGGTCCTCTCCGACCGGAGCCTAACAAGGCTGGCGCGCGGAGGGCTCAATCCCACTCAAGCTGTTTGAACGGAGTTCGGCCGAGAAGCGCATGGCCAAGAGCGAACAGCGGCCGAACTCTTAGTCGGCCATGATCGTGGGTCCGCGACCGGTTACCTTCTTGGTCTTCATGAACAGCGCCGGCAGGATAGCGAACAAGGTGACGACGGCGGTCACGCGGAAGACGTCGTCGAAGCCCATCACTGCCGCTGCAGTCCCTACCTGCCTGGCTGCCAGCATCGCGCCCATGGCCTGAGACTGCACGTCGCTGAGGCCCTGCGACAGGCCCCACTGCTGGGCGGCGGACATCATCTGCTGGAACGGAATGTTTTCGGGGGTGACCGTCTGCTGCAGGATGGCGGTGTGGAACGTCTGCCGTGACTGCAAGATGGTAACGACCATAGCTGTGCCGAACGAGCCGAAGAGCTGCCGCATGACGTTCGTAATCGAGGACGCGCGACTCATCTGCTGCAGCGGCACGGCGTTCAAGCCAGCGGTCATGGACGGCATCATCACTAATCCCATGGACGACCCGCGGGCGAGTAACCACAGCTTGATCGTGGTATCGCTGGTCGTGACGTCCAGGGCGCTCATCTGCCAGGTGGTCAGCGCCAGCAGAGGCAGCCCGATCACGATCATGACGCGCGCGCCGACCCTGTCGACCAGCCGGCCGACCACCGGCATGAGAATCGTCATCGGCAGCACCTGGAAGACCAGGATCAAGCCCGTTTCGGCTGCACCCAGTCCGCGCAGGTTCTGCATGAACAGCGGCAGGAGCAGCATTCCCCCGAACATGCCGACGGTCAATACGAAGCTGACCATTGCCGAAAGGGTGAAGATCGGAATTTTGAACAGCCGCAGGTCGAGCAGCGGGTGCTCGTCGGTGAGCTCCACCCAGACCCACGCTGACAGCGCAACGATGCCAATGGCGAACTTCGTCAGAACACCGGTACTCGTCCAGCCGTCGGATCCGACATCCGAAAGTCCGAGCAACATTGCGCTGAAGCCAATTGCCGACAGGATGAAGCCCCGCAAATCGAACTTGAGTCCGGGAACGTGTGCCGATTCACGCAGCAACGTGAAGCCGAGGAATATTCCCAGGACGCCTATCGGCACGTTGAGCGTGAAAATCACCCGCCAGTCGACGTATTCGACCAGGTAGCCGCCAAGTGTTGGCCCAAGCACTGGCGCCAGCATGAGCGGCAGACCAAAAAAGCCCATCATCGTGTTGCGTCGCTGCGGCGGCACCACCTGAAAGAGCATGGTCATGCCAAGCGGGCTCATCATTCCGCCGCCCAGACCCTGGATCACTCGAAAGGCGACCAGGCTGGTGTTGTTCCAGGCCAGGCCGCACAGCAGCGAGCCGCCCGTGAACAGGGCCATCGTGATCAGGTACAGGCGCTTGGTGCCGAACGTGTCCGACAGGTAGCCAGTAGCTGGCATGATGACCGCCAGCGCCAGCATGTAACTGGTGATGACGAGCTGCGTCTCGTGCACGCCTACGCCGAAGACCGTGGTGATCTTGGGCAGCGCGATGTTCACGACCGTCTGGTCGAGCATGACCATGAACGTGCCGACGACCGCGCACATCAGCACTTGCCACTGGTAGTCGAGCCCGTGCAGCAGCCCGCTGATGCCGAGGCGCGGGAGGGCCGGAACGGCTGAGATGGGAGGATTCGCAGCTGCCATGGGTCTTGCCGTTCAGTCCACTACGCGGATCTTGACTTCGACGTTGGCGCCCAGCAGCAGCGGCTGGTTGCCCAGGTTGACCGATATCCGCACGGGCACCAGCTGGGTGACCTTGGTGAAGTTGCCTGAGGTGTTCGAGGTCGGCAGGAGCGAAAACGTGTTCGCGGTCGCGGGCGTGACGGCTTCGAGCTTACCCGGGATGTCGGCATTCAGGGCGTCAACGTGGACTGTCACCGACTGACCGGGCTTCAGCTTGCCGACGTTGGTTTCCTCGATGTTGGCGTTGACCCAGAGCTGCGTCGGATCGACCAGCGACACGATGGCCTGACCGGCCGCAACGCTAGCCCCGATGCCGACAGGCTCGGCGATCACCACGCCGTCAATAGGCGCCTGAACGTCCACGCGCGTGTCGCCCGCACCCAGGAAGCCCATCTTGGGCTGCCCGTTCTGGCCCATCCCCACCTGCGACGGCAACGCGACCTGCGCGATCACGTCGCCCTTGTGCACGCTGCTGCCAATAGTTGGGACGATGGCCTCGACACGCCCGGGGTTCATCGAACCGACCTGCACGGGCTGACCGGTGAGCAAGGCGTTGTCGGTGGATACGTACAGCTGGCCCTCGCGATAGGTGTTGAACCCGAATACGGCCGCGGCGATGAGCACCACCGCGGCAGCAGGCAGCAGGATGGCGCGAGAAAAGATCCGGGGCCGGTTGCGCGCCACCGCGGCCGCCGGCGCCACGACCGGCGATGCTTGCTCGGGCTCGGGTGACGGCACCTGGCCTGGGCCAAGCGGGGGAACGGGCCGTCCGTTCGTTTCACCTGGCGGTCCGGGCTGCCGCGAGCGCTTCTTCGCTGGCTGAACTTGCACACTCATCTACTGAACTCCTAATGCGGCGAGCGCCGTCCGCAGCTGCGGAGCGACCACATCGCCGTTGTTCAATCCGCTGGCGTTGCCGACAGCTACGATCTGACCATCCACCAGTCCGCTGCTTACTTCCACAAGCTGGTCGTTGACCAGACCAAGCCGTACCGTCTTGCGCATGGCGCGCCCACCGTCGAGGGTCACCACGGTGGCCTGTCCATTGGGTATCGGCGACCCGAGCACAGCCTCACGCGGCATCAGCAACGCGTTTGTCTGTTCGCCGGTAACGATGCTGACCTGAGCCAGCATACCCGTGCGAAGTCTGCCGCCGTCGTCTCTTGGCTGAATACGCACACTGGTGGCTCGGGTTTTCTGGTCGACCCCCGGAGCGATGGCGGTGACGACTCCTGTAAATGACTCGCCTGGGTAGGCAGGCACCTGCAGTGCGACGGCCTGCCCCTTCGAGATCTTGCCGAGTTGCGCTTCGTCCACGTTGACGGCGACCTCCAGTGCGGGTGGGATCAGCACGACGATTGGCGAGGTCGGGCCGACCAAGGCGCCTGGCGAGACCTGGCGATCGAACACGATGCCGTCGACGGGCGCCAGGATCTGGGTCTCGCGCACGCCCAGTTTGGCCAGCTCGAGCGCAGCCTGGGCTTGATCGAGGGCTGCCTGGGCGGTCTGGACATCCTGCTCGGTGTACGGGTTCTGGCGCGTTCGGAGCTGGGCCGCCGCCTGGGCGACAACGTGCTGTTGTTGCTCGACGTCGTAGGTCGTGTAGGGGTGCTGCGCTTTCTGGAGTTGCTGACGTGCCTGCTCGACCAATGCGCGTTGGGCCTCGATGTCCTGCGCCGTGGCTGGCTCGGTGGCGAGCAGCAACTGCTGCTGAGCCTGATCGATCAGGTCTTGAGCGGCCTGGACTTCTTCGTCCTGCGGTCCGGCGATGACCTGGTCGAGGCGCGCCTGGTCCGCCTTCAATTTTTCGCGGGCGGCGTCCACCTGTGCCTGGGCGGCCTTGCGCTGCGCGTCAAGTGTTCCGCTCTGGGCGGCGGCGAGTCGCGCCTGCGCTACCGCCAAATTGTCCTGGGAGGACGTGAGCTGAAACTGAGCCTGATCGCGCAAGGCCTGCAGCTGCGAGCGCTGGGCCTGGATGCCGCCGTTGCTCAGCGCTTCCAGGCGTGCTTTGGTGGCCTTCACGAGCGCCTGAGCGCTGGTGACCTGGGCCTGCACGGCTGCCTGGGCTGCCGGCGCACCACCCCGTCGCAGCAGATCGAGCTGCCCCTGAGCCGATTCCACAGCTGCGTTACCCGCCTGAATCGCCGAGCCAGCGGCAGCCCTGGCCACGCCACAGGCGGTGTTGTTCGGCTGCTGGTACGCCTGCCCGGTGATGGGACTGAGCAACGGGGCGCACAAGCCGGACGCCTTTTGCTCGAGCGCGGTCTGGTTGGCCTCGGCAGCCGCTTGCTGTGCCGCGGCCGCATCTACCGCTGCCTGGGCCTGGGCGATCGACGCTTGCGTCGGGTTGCTGGTCTGGGTACTCGCGGCCTGGGCAGCATTCAGCGAGGCCTGGGCCTGATCGTAGGCTGTCTGTGCAGCCTGCAGATCGGCGATGCTCGAGCCCTTCTGGTTTTGGATCACTGCGTCTGCTGAGCTGACCGCGGTCTGCGCGGCACTGGCCTGCGCGGCGAGGGCGTCAACCTGGGCCCTGAGGTTCTCCAGATCGGCGGCCGAGGTCCCCCCCAGGGCAGCGTAGGCTGCCTCGCTCGCGACTACCTGCGCGGTATCGGCACTGACCGCGCTGGCGGCTGCCTGGCGAAGGTCGTGCGTGGCTCCCTTCTGGAGCAAAATCAGCTTCTGCTGGGTCGAGTCGAGTGCTGCCTGCGCCACGCCAACTGCTTCAGGACGGCCACCGGTGATCAACTGATTGAGTTTGGCGTTCTGCGCTGCCAAGCCGGCCTGAGCGGCGGCCACATCCTCAGCGCGACCCTGAGCCAGCATCGCCGACAGTCGCGCCTGCTGCTGAGCGAGGGCTTCGTCGGCCGCGGCCACGTCGTCGGCTTTGGGTCCCGCCTCGACACTCGACAACTTTGCCTGGGCCGCGCCGAGATTCGCCTGCGCTTGCAAAACCTGGATTTCGGGTGATGCTTGCTCCAACTCCGCGAGCACATCTCCGGCGTGGACTGTCGAGCCGAGGTCGACGAGCACGCGCTGCACCCGACCTGAGGCCTTTGGCAGCACCGTGATCTGTTCTGTTGCGCGCACGTCGCCGCTATACGCAGCTGTTTGCTGGATTTGTCCGCGCTGAACGGCTACGGCCGGAACCGAGATTGCCTGTGCCTGAGCCGACGAGCCTGTGTTGGCCAGGGGTCCGCAGCCAGCGGCCAGCATGCCGAGGGTCAGGGTGCTGCCGAGCAGGGTGAGGCGATTCACGCGAGGGCCTCCTCTTTCTTGGGATTGCTGGCCAATCGCGCAGCGGCATCGGCCAGGGAGGTGAAGGCGCTTTCGACGACTTGCAGCTGAGCCGCGTCCAATTGCGACAGCACGGCCTGGATGGCCTCGTTGCGGTACTGCATCAACTCGTCAACGAGCGCGCGCCCGCGGGCCGTTGGGCGGACGCGGGTGATGCGGCGATCGTCAGGGTCTTCCTGACGGGTGACCATGTCCTGTTCTGCGAGGCGGTCAACGATACCGGTGATCGTTGAGAGGCCGACACCGAGCCGGCGGGCGATCTGGCCGCTCGGGGCGCCGTTGTTGCGCGCTACGAACATGAGCGCCTTCAACTGAGGCATAGTCAGATCGACGGTCATCCAGGCGCGGTCCTGGGTGGGATTCAGGTGGTGAAATACCGACCCTGAACAATCCACGATTCGGTTGATGAGTTGAACGCGATCGTCCATCATGAGTGTGGTTGCCTCTGCCCGCCGTACTATGTGGTTCAGAAAAATAGTTTGTGTTGCACGAATAGTACAGGCACAGCGCAGCGTTCGACAAGGGCTGGCGACACCTGGGGCCGTGAAGGCCTACTTCAGGATCAGCGTCTGACGCGCGTCGCCGCGGCGCACCGTCAAGCTGGTGGGTTGACCTGGAGTGCGGCGCGCGGATATCTGTTCCAGGTCGGCCGCCGACGCCACCGGCCGGCCAGAAAGCTCGACGATCACGTCTTCGGGCAGAACGCCCGCCCGCTCGCCCGGCGAGCCCGCGCGCACGGAGCCGACGTACGCTCCTGGCCCGTCTTTGGCGTCAGTGACCCGCAGCCCCAGGCCTGGCACGCGGCGATGACGGGCGGCCATCCGCTGCAGGCGCGGCAGGTCGAACCCAACGATCGCCTCCTGCTCGTCGGCAATGACGGGCACACCCATCTGGCGCGTGCGCTGCACCATCTCCTGGGCCGCCTCGCGGTCCTCGGACACGTCGCGCTCTGCGTACGCCACCCCTTCTTTGCGAAGGAACTCCTTCGCTCGGACGCACCAGGGTCAGGTGGGCGTGGTGTAAACCGTTACCGGGGTCGCACTGGCGTGTGTCACGCTTACATTATCCAGCACTGTCGCCAAACGCCGCGAGTGCCGCTTGCAGCGTGGCGTCGATGTCGGTTTCAGTATGCGCCAGTGACAGAAACCCGGCTTCGAATTGCGAGGGTGCCAGGTACACGCCGCGTGCGAGCATGGCGTGGAAGAAGCGGGCGTAGCGGCGTACGTCTGCTCGCTTGGCCGACGCATAGTCAAGTGGTCGATCGGCACAGAAAAAGCCGGTGAACATCGAGCCGACCCGGTTGGTCGAATACGGGACGCCGAGGCCGAGCGCTGCTTCGCTCAAGCCCTCGGTCAGGCGTGCGGACAGCTTTTCCAGGTGCGCGTAGACGCCAGGCTCGGTCAGCAGCCTCAGGGTTGCCACGCCAGCAGCCATGGCCAGCGGGTTTCCTGACAGGGTGCCGGCCTGGTAGACGGGTCCGAGAGGCGAGACCTGCTGCATGATCTCGCGTCGCCCTCCGTACGCGCCCACGGGTAGCCCGCCACCCAGAATCTTGCCCAGGCAGGTCAGGTCCGGGGTGATCCGATAGCGTTCCTGGGCGCCTCCGAGCGCCACACGGAAGCCAGTGATCACTTCGTCGAAAATGAGGAGCGTGCCGTGTTCGCGAGTCATCGAGCGCACGTGCTCCAGAAAGCCTGGTTCGGCTGGTACCACGCCCATGTTGCCGGCCACGGGCTCGACGATGACCGCGGCTATCCGGCCTGCGTGAGCCGCGAATGCTTGCTGCAACGCCGGCAGATCGTTGTACGGCACAGACAATGTCTGTGCCGCCGCGGCCGCGGGCACGCCTGGGGAATCAGGCTGGCCGAAAGTCAGCGGGCCTGAGCCTGCCTGCACCAGCAAGCCGTCGGCGTGGCCGTGGTAGCCACCGTCGAACTTGAGGATCATCTCCCGACCGGTTGCTGCGCGGGCGAGGCGGAGCGCGCTCATCGCTGCCTCCGTGCCGGAGTTGACGAAACGGACCAGGTCGATGCTGGGAAATGCCTGCTTGACCAATTCCGCCAGCACGAGCTCGGCTTCGACTGGCGCCCCATAGCTCGTGCCGCGTGTCGCTGCATCCTGAATGGCCGCGACAACCCCAGGATGGGCATGGCCAGCGATCAATGGTCCCCAGGAGCCGAGGTAGTCCACGTACTCGTTGCCATCGACGTCCCAGACTCTGGAGCCTTTCCCGCGAGCCACGAAGCGAGGCGTGCCGCCGACCGCGCGAAAGGCTCTGACGGGCGAGTCCACCCCGCCTGGCAAGAGATTCTGCGCGCGAGCAAACAGCTCAGCCGATCGGGCTGTCGAGAGCAGCGTGTCAGCCATCAGCGGCCGTGGACGGTCGAGAGTTGCTCGACCACCCGGTCGTCACGCAGCCAGCGGGCCACGTCTTTGGCGTAGTAGGTGATGGTCATGTCAGCGCCGGCACGCGCGATTGAGGTCAGTGCCTCGAGGACGGCACGTCGCTCGTCGATCCAGCCTTTGGCTGCCGCGGCCTTGAGCATGGCGTACTCGCCGCTGACGTTGTAGGCGGCCAGCGGCACGTCTGGGTAGGTCGACTTGACGGCGTGTACGACGTCCAGATACGGCAAGGCTGGTTTGACTATCACCATGTCTGCACCTTCCGCCAGATCGAGACCAACCTCGCGGACTGCCTCTCGACCGTTCGGCGGGTCCATCTGATAGCCACGTCGGTCTCCGAACTGCGGGGCCGAGTCGGCTGCTTCTCGGAAAGGGCCATAGAAGGCGCTCGCGTACTTGGCCGCGTAGGACAGGATGGCGGTGTCGCTGAAGCCGCGCCGGTCGAGTGCTGCTCGGATTGCGCCCACGCGGCCGTCGAGCATGTCTGAGGGCGCGACGATGTCGGCGCCGGCCTCGGCCTGGGCCAGGGCAGCTCTGGTCAACAGTTCGATTGACCGGTCGTTGTCGATGAACCCGGGCTGGTCTTCTGACCCCGGCAACCCGCAGTGGCCGTGGCTGGTGTACTCGCACAGACACGTATCCGCGATCAGCACCAGGGCTGGCGCCACGCGGCGGATCGCCCGCAAGGCTTGCTGGACCACGCCGTCCGGCGCCCAGGCCTCCGAGCCTTCCCAATCCTTCGTGCCCGGCAGGCCGAACAGAAGCATGGCAGGAATGCCGAGATCAGCTACCTCGCGCGCGTCCTCCACGACGCGATCCACAGACTGGTGGAACACGCCGGGCATGGATCCAATCTCTTCCTTGACATCCGCGCCGGGGACTACGAAAACGGGATAGATCAGACTGTCGACGGAGAGTCGCGTCTCCCGCACCATCCGCCGCAGCGTCTCCGTACGCCTGAGACGCCGCGGCCGGAAGTGCGGGAACTGAGCCCGTGCCGTGGCTTGCCTCTCGATCTGCGTGGTCATGGTTCTCAGGCCGTCCTTCCTCTGGCTGGGCGCAGAAGACGCAAGATGCGCGTGTGCGAGCGACCGCCGCCGCCTGGCCGCGCTGCCGCGTCTCGTAAGGCGACGGTGGGTCCGTGCATCAACTTGTTGATGATGCCTGTGGTCAACGCGTCCACCGCGGCCGTCTGCTCGGGCGTGAGATCGCGTAAGCGCGACGCGGAGCGACGCAGCTCGTTCTTACGGATCGTTTCGGCGTACGTGCGCAGCTCGGCAATCGCTGGACTCAACGCTCGTAGGCGAAGCCACTCGACCAGGCGTTGGGTCTCGTTGACCGCCAGTGCCTCGGCGCGTGCGCGTTCAGCACGGCGAGTGTCGGCGTTCAGCGGACATTCCCGTTCGAGGTCGTCCAGGTCGATGACGGTAACGCCGGCCACTCCGCGAACAGCCGGGTCGATATCCCGCGGCAACGCGATGTCTAGGAACAGGAGTGGCCGGCCGGCACGCCCGCGCATGGCCGCTTCAACGGTGGCGCGGTCGAGCACTGGGCTTCGCGACGCCGTTGCGCCGACGACCAGCGTCGCCTCCAGCAATGCGTCTGTGAGCTGCTCGAGCGGGCCAACCTGGACAGCGGATCCGAGGTGAGCGACGATCCGCTCCGCATTCGCGGGTGTCCGATTGAGCACGCACACTCGGGCGCCCTGGGCCACCAGGCTTTCGACCGCAGCGCGCGCCATGACCCCGGCGCCGAGAACGAGCGCTACGCGGTTGTTGAGATCCTGCCCCAGAGGCGCAGCCGAAAAATCTTCTGCCACGGAGTCGCCCCATGCACTTTTCGGCCGAACTCCTAGGGCGCGGTAGGCCACGTTCAGCCCGGCCGTGGCGATCGACGGGATCTTGCCGAAACTTGTTCCAGCGCGAATACGGCGGGCTGATTCGCCTGCTCGTTCGAAGATGCTGCGCAAGGCCGGCGCCCGCGCCGCGCTCGACTCGGCTGCAGCCAGCGTCTCGCGCACTTGCCCGCGGATCTGTTCCTCACCCACCACCAGCGAGTCGAGGCCGCTGGTGACGCGCACCAGGTGCAGGATGGCGTCCTGCCCCGTACGCGCCTCGAGGTGCGGCTGGAGCTCGGCGAGCCGGACTCCACTGGCCCGCGCCAACGAGCGTTGCAGGACTCGGACAGCGGTCGCCGGTCGTTCCTCGACCCAGGCATACACCTCGACTCGGTTGCACGTTGAGAGCAGAAGCGTGGGTGGCTCCGCGGGCGCGCAGCGTCGCCAGGCAGCCTCGTCCACCGCCACGCGCTCGCGGACCTCGAGCGGCGTCGCGTGATGGCTGAGGCCGACCATGACCAGCCGCGCCATCAGGCGGGCACCGCGGGCGCTGGAAGCGTGGCTCGAACCGCGTCCACGAGCGAGGCCATGCTGGTTGTTCTGGCAACGCCGTCTACTCTCAACGCGGCCTGGCGGGCTGCTTCGGCGGTCGTGGCGCCCAGGCAGATGAGCTTGGGCCTGGACAGGGATTCACGCCCCATGGCTGCCAGAAGGGAATTCAGAGCTGAGGAACTGCAGGCCGTGAGTGCGTGTATCTCGCCACTGCGCATTCGAGCCGCGGCTTGGCCGAGCGCAGACGGCTCGACTGCCACCGTCCGATAGGCGATGGGCGCCTCCACGTGCGCACCGAGCGCCTGGAGCGCGTCCATCAGCTCAGGCGAGCCTTCGGCCGCGCGCGGAACCAGGATCCGCTGACCAGCCTGCACCACAGGGCGCAAGACCTCGAGCGCGGCAGATGCGCTGAACGAGTCCAACGCAAATTCAGGCGCCAGCCGAAGCGCCCGAGCGCTGGCCGCGCCGCAGACCACGCTGGCGCCGGCCCGCCTGAGATCGTCGGCCAGCAGCCGCCCGGCGTTCTGGCTGGGCAGGACGACCCACGCGTACGCCCGGGCGGCCAGGTTGCTTCGAACCGTGTGCAGGACTTCAGGATCCCACGCCGAGACAGTCGCGATGGCAGGCGCCTCGACCACCTCGAACCCTGCCTTTGCAAGCAGCCGCGTGAGCTCGGCTGCCTGTTCACGCGGGCGGCTGTTGAGCACGGTGGACTTCATGCGTAGGCCACCCGAAGCTGTTCGCCTTGCCCGGGCAGCGTGAGTCGGTTCGCCAGACGATCGGCCAGCTCCTCGGGTGCGTCGAGCCGCCCGAGTGCGTCGGCGATCCGCAAACTGCCGTCGTCACGCGCCAGTCCACCGAGTAGGTGGAGCTCGCCGTCAGGTCGGGGTGTGCCGAGAGCGCCTATTGGCAGCCGGCAACCGCCGTCGAGATCGATCATCAGGCGCCGTTCAGCGCGCACGGCCGCGGCCGTGGCGGGGTCGTGCAGCGGCTCGACGAGCTCGGCGAGAGTCCGATCGCCTGCTCGTGCCTGGATCGCGAGCGCGCCCTGCCCGGGCGCTGGCGGCAGCAGCTCAGGCTCGAGCATCACGTAGGCTACTTCCAGGTCCAATCGCCGCAAGCCAGCCCGAGCCAGCACGATGGCGTCGTACTGGCCTTCGCCCAGCTTTCTCAAACGTGTCTCGACATTGCCACGGATAGGCAGGAAGTGAAGGTCCGGCCGCGGCGCGCGCAGGAAGGCCGCCCGACGAGCGCTGCTGGTGCCGACGGACGCACCGAGGCCAAGGTCGTCGAGGGCCCGGCCATCAACGGTGACCAGGACGTCGAGCGGGTCGTCGCGGACGGGAATGGCCGCCAGGGTCAGCTCAGCGGATGGCGCCGGCGGTAGGTCCTTCAAGCTGTGAACTGCCAGATCGATGTCCTCGTGCAGCAAGGCCAGCTCGATCTCCTTGACGAACACCCCCGAGCCCCAATCCGGTCCGGGCACGTTCCCAGCCTGGCTACGGTCGCCGCTGGTGGAAATGGTCACGATCTCGATTTCGAGGTCCGGGTGGGCTTCGACCAGCGCCGCGGCGACCAGGGCAGTTTGGGCGCGCGCCAGGGCGCTCGATCGAGTGCCGACGCGGATCACGCCGGCAGCCACGCTGCCCTTTGAGCGGCCGTATCCCAGGCGGCTATCTCACCTCGCACGACGTCTTTCAGAGCCGCGATGAAATCTGGCGCCGCATTCGGCGCATCGATACGCATGAATGTCCGAAAGCCTGCAGCAGCGGCCTGCTCGCTGCCCGCAACGTCCACGTCGTACAGCGTCTCCAGGTGGTCGGCCAGAAATTGCACCGGCGCGATAACCACGTCGCGGTGCCCGGCCGCGGCGAGCACCGGCAAGACGTCGAGCATGTCCGGCTTCAACCATTCCTCGGGTGTATGGCCAGCGCTCTGATAGACGAACGACCACCGCTCGGCTGGCAGATCGGCCGCGGCGGCCACCGCGTGTGCGGTCGCTTGCAACTGCTCTACGTAGTCGGGCTCGTGCTCCACGACGCGCTCGGGCAGGCTGTGCGCCGTCAGCAGCACTGGCACTCGCTCGCGCGTGCGGTCCGGGTAGCTGGCCAGCGCGGCGCGAATGCGGCTGGCCAACACGTCGACAAAGCCAGGGTTCAGGTGCCAGGCCTCGACCGTTCGCGCCGGCCGGCCGCCTGCTGCATCCTGAAGCGCTCGGGCGTAGCCACCCATCAGGGTAGGCGAGTACTGCGGCGAAAGGATCACCCCCAGCAGGCGATCGGCACCCCGCCTGACCAGCTCGGTAACCGTTTCGGCGATGCTGGGCTCAGAAAATCGCATGCCCGCGCCCACGCGAAAGTCGGCGCCCAGATCCTCCTCCAGGGCCGTGGCCTGCTGTCGGGTGATCTCGATCAGCGGGGACATGCCGATAGCCGTGTAGCGCCGACGGAACTCCGCCAGCAGCTCCGCGTCTGGCTCGCGGCCCCCGCGTACGCGGGTGATGTAGGCACCCACGTCGTCGAGATCACGCGGAGACCCGTACGTCATGAGCACCACGCCGGTGCGCATCAGACGGCCGTCTCCGTGTGGACCGCGTCCACCAGACGTCTGAGCACGTCGGGATCTGTTTCGGGCATGACGCCGTGGCCCAGGTTGAAGATGTGCCCCGGCCGCCCGTCGGCACTGGCCAGCACCTCGCGCATGCCGGCCCGCGCAACCTCCCAGCCGGCCATGGTGCGCACCGGGTCCAGGTTACCCTGGATCCCCCGATCGAACCCGATCCGCTGCCACGCCGTGTCGAGTCGAACGCGCCAGTCGACGCTCATGACGTCGCTTCCAGCCGAGGCCATCGTCTCGAGCAGAGCGGCATTGCCAGTGCCGAAGTGGATAGTCGGGGCTGCCAGCGGGCGCAGCGCGTCGAAGATGCGCCGCATCCACGGCAGAACCGAGCGCTCGTAGTCAGCTGGCGCCAGTGCCCCGACCCAACTGTCGAAGACCTGGATCACATCCGCCCCGGCCGCGACTTGCGCCTGGAGATAGCGGATCATGCCTTCCGTCAGGCGATCCATCAGCGCGGCCCATACGGCGGGCTCACGAAACATGACCGTCTTGGCCTTCACGTAGTCACGCGAGGGACGGCCTTCGATCAGGTAGCACGCCAGGGTATAGGGCGCGCCGCAGAAGCCGATCACCGCTGCTCGGCCGTCGGCGAGCTCCGCTTTGAGCCGTCGAATCGTCTCGAGCACGAACGGCACACCCTCTTCTGGCTCGAGCGGCCGCAGGCGCTCGACCGCGGCCATGTCTCGGATAGGCGATTGGATGACTGGTCCCAGGTCTGGCTGGATCTCGAGGGCGACGCCCATTGGCTCGAGCGGCAGCATGATGTCGGCAAACAGCACCGCCCCGTCGACGCCGAGCTCTCGGACCGGCATCAAAGTGATCTGCGCGGAGAGCTCGGGCGTCTTGGCCAGGGTGAGGATCGGATACTGCTCCCGCAGCTTGCGGTAGTCAGCCAGGCTGCGGCCCGCCTGGCGCATGAACCACACCGGCGTTGCATCGGACGATTGCAGCCGACAGGCAGCCACCAGGCGCTCTGCCCCGGTCACCGAGCGGCTGGCGACAGTCACCCGAGCAGCTCCAGAACCTCGGCCACGCTGCCAGCTACACACGTGAAGATTGGCGTCTCGCGTTCGGTATACGCACTGGCGTCACCGCCACGTAGCTTTTCGACCAGATCCAGGAAATCGGCCGGGTAGTCGGTCTCGAAGGCGACCACGAATTCCTGGTCGTCGAGGCCGAAAGAGTAGCTGGTGTTGATCTTCACCCTCGGAAACTCGTGGCCGATCCGAATGTGCTCGTCCATGGACTGCTGGCGCTCTTCGAGCGACAGCCGGTACCAGGGTCGCTTCTTGACCATCGGGTAGACAAACAGGTACTGGCGCCCCGAGGGGCGGACGCGCGTGCGGCGGCCTTCGCTGCCAGCGTGGTCGTGGCGGTCGACGTACTGGGATCGCTTGGTCATCGCCAGGTACGAGAAGGTCGTGTCGAGATGGGCGCCCATCGACGATCGAAGGACCGCCGACTGGAGCTCCTGGAAGTCTTCGAGACGCTCTGACACGGTCCACAGCAGCAAGTCGGCGTCGGCGCGCGTGCCGAGCGTGCTGTACGCCCGCAGCACCGGCAGGCGTTGCGCGAATGGTTCGAGCGCTCCGAGCAGGTCCGTCCGGGCGGCCTCGCGCTCAGCTGGCTCCAGCTGGCGCCAACTCCGATTCGCTTTGTAGAAGGCGTAACGAATGTACTGTCGCACCACCGGCGGAGGTGACTGAGCAGCCTGTGTGGCGACGCTGGACGCAAGGGTAATCATAGGAAGTGTTCTTTCATACGCAGGCTACGAGACCAATTGGGTTCGGGGTGACAGCTATGTCACCTACTTTGGAGGGGGACTTGTCCCTATTCTGTTGATGGGTGAACGCACCTAATGCACGCATGTCGACGAGACGACGAGTGGCGACCGTCGACTTGCGCTGGGCCCTGCCTACGGCCGTGCTGGTCCTGGTTGTCCTGGCCACGCCTGCGTGGCTGCCCGCGCTCGGAACGCTGCTGGCTGTTGAGGACGCTCTGCAGCCGGGGGACGTGGCGCTCGTGCTCGAAGGTACGGGCGCCGACGCGGCTGTGGCTGAGGGATGGCGCCGACAGGGCATCGTACGCGACGTGATCATCGTCGAGGCGCCCGTCAAGACCCATGCGCTGGTCGCCTACTGGAGTGACTTCGTGGGCTGGGGCCTCGCCGCGCCAGCCACCACGCCGCCCGATCATTTGCGCATCGTGCGGGCCCGGTCGACCCAGGCCGGGCAGCAGGCTATGGCGGCGCTGGCTACGCTTGAGGCAGATGCCGCGCGTCAGGTACTCGTACCCGGCGCCGGCGGCATCGGCTCCGGTCTGGTCCAGCGCGAGCTCGTGTCCGTGCTCGGTCCAGCTGGCATCAGTGTGCGCATGGTGCGCTCCGGCACCGCCGGACGTGATCCCGGGCGCTGGTACCAGAACGCCGACGACCGGCGGGCCGTCCTGGACACGTGGCTGCAGGTGCTCGTGCCGGTCCTCAGCGGGTATCAGCCCGAAACTGGCTCATAGATCACGTAGTCGCCGAAACGGGCGGTCTCGACAAAGCCTGAGCCCGGCAGCGTGCGAGCGAACAGCGCTGCCACGTAGGCGTCGCGCTGCCACGTCACCAGCGCCTTGAGCGGCTCGCCGGCCCAGCTCCTGTCGAACCCGCGGCCCGTGCTCAGGAAGTACACGATGGTGTCCTGGTCGACATAGCGGTCGTCTCGGCTGCGAACGGCGACTTCCTTGGCCGCGAGGTAGGTCTGGTCGGGTGCCAGATGCGCATCGACCCACGCCGCTGCCTCGGCAGTGCCGCTGGTGCCGTACCAGTAACCCGTCGAATAGCTCGCGCTTTGCTGATACAGGTTGGTGCCGACCGACCAGCCAATCGCCAGGCCGACGAGGCTGGCGCACGCCGTGGCAGCCGTGGCTCGCCAGGGCAGGCCAACCAGGACGGCGGCTCCGACTGCTGCACCGAGCCAGGCGCCAGCGCGTGCATCGATCGCCCAGGTTCCCTGGAACGCCCAGTCGTCGCGGACGGTGGTCAGCGTGATGGCGGCCGAGGCAATCGCCACGACCAGGCCGACCCCAGCCGAAAGTCGAGGCCGCTCACACCAGGCCCGGGCCAAGATCGGCGCAGCCAGGCACGCCAGCAAGGGCGCGAACGCAACCTGGTACTTGGGGAACCAGCCAGCCGATTTGTTGACGTAACCAAGAACCAGCGCGGCCAGCACGCCGATGAGCAGGTCCACATGCCGTACGTGCCAGCGGCCGGCCAGCTCTGCCCCGCGCACGGCTACGCCGATCAGCCCGAGAGCCACGAGCCCTGGGCCAAGCCAGAGCGTGCTCGGCTGGAGCCCCTCTACGAAGGCGCCCGGGCTGGTATACGCGCGCCGAGCGACATCGGCTGAATCCTGCCACTGGACCAGGTTGACCCCGAACGGCATGTCGAGTGGAAAGCTCAGCCAGCACCCGATGACTAGCCACGACACCCCGAACAGCACCCCACCGCCGAGGCCGATGCCGACCACGTGCAAACCAGCCCGCGCGAACCTGTGCGGTCCGTGCAGCACCTGCCACACCACCAGCACAACCACCAGCACGACGGGGTTGGTCATCTTCGACCACAGCAGCAGGGCAAACAGTGGCGCCAACCACAGCCAGGCGCGGCGACTGCCCTCGAGCCGCAGGTACGCCAGCACGAACAGCAGGGTCAGCGGCAGGAGCAGTGGGAAATCGATGTCGAGCACGAGTGTGCTCTGGACCACCAGCGGGCACACCAGAACCAGCGCTGCCGCCACGCCACCTGCCACGTTTTTCAGCTGGCGCGTCCCGCGGGTCAGGTCGGCTGCTAGCAGGAAGGTCAGCCCAGCGGTGGCCAGACCACCAAGCATGCCCGGCACTCGCAAGACGGCCGGGGAGCAGCCGCCCAGGCGCGCCGCCAGCCCAGCGGCATACACGTACAACGGCGGATGCCACAACGCCCACTGCTCGCGCTGCGAGAAATCGCCGCGTTCGCTCATCCAGCCCTGGTTGCCGAAGGGAAGACCCGTCTCCGCGACCGCCCGCGCCGCGAGGGCGAAATTCGCGTCGTCGTACATCAACGGCCTGCCGAGCTGGCGTCCGACCAGCCCGAGGTACACCAGCGTGGCGGCACACGCCAGCAACACAGCCGCCCGAGGGATCACCGCCCGAACAGCCGGTAACGCAGGATCAGCCCGACCATGCCCGCGCCGACACGTAGCGCCGTCTGCATCGAACCCGTGATCTTCGACTCGCCGACCCGGATCCGGTAGTTGACCGGCACCTCGACGACTCGCTGTCCTTCGAGCAGCGCCAGGCAGACCATTTCTGGCAGGAAGTGTGAGCCGCCCACGGTAAACCGGGGCAGCAGGCGCTGAGCGGTGGAGCGGCGAATGAGGCGCAAGGTACAACCGCAGTCAGACAGCGACGGACCGCCGAACAGGACCTGCAGCAGTTTGGCCACGAGCCAATTGCCCCAGCGGAGCTGCCAGCCCATGTTGGCGCCGCGCCAGATGAGCTCGCGTGTCGTCCGCGTCCCGAGGACGAGATCGAAGTCGTCGGCGTAGGCCAGGAGCTTCAGGACGTCCTTGCCCATGAAGGTGCCGTCGGGCTCGGCCAGGATGATGTACTCGCCTTGAGCTGCCGACAGGCCGCGGCGCAAGGCGTTGCCGTAGCCCTGGCGCGACTCGCTCACGACGCGCGCACCGGCGGCGGTTGCGCGCGCGGCCGTCTGGTCCCTCGAGTTGTTGTCTATCACGAGCACCTCGTCGACAGCCTCGACCGCGGCGAAGTCGTCGACGGCGGCAGCGATCCCGGCTTCCTCGTTGTAGGCAGGGAAAACCACAGCTACGCGCTGGCCCAGCCACATCGCCCGCCATTATGACGTCCTCGGTTATAGGGCGAGCTGGACGCGGAGTTTGCCTAGCTCGGCCAGGGCCTGGTCGAGCCGGGCTCGGTTGGCGGGGTCGTTGAGCCAGCGCGAGACGCCTGAGGCATGCGGCAGTGGTAGAAAACTGCGGCCGTCGCGGTCGTATGCGCGTCCGACGGTGTCTGCGAGGGGGTGCTTTCCCAGGCAGGCATCGATGGCCATCTTGCCGACCAGCAGCACGAGCCTGGGCTGGATCAGCTCGAACTCGCGATCCAGGAACGGGCGGCACAGAGCGATCTCGGCGTTCGAGGGGGGTCGGTCGCCATTGCCTGAAGGCGACTTGCCAGGGAAGCAGCGCGTCAGTGAGGTCAGGTAGACGTGGGTTCTGAAGTAGCCGGCCGGAAAGCCGGCCCGATCGAACCAGGTCTCCAGAAAACGGCCGGCCGGCCCGGCGAAGTGGTAGCCCTTGCGGTCCGTCACCGACCCCGGCGCCTGCCCGATCAGCATGAGCCGCGGCTCGTCGATCGGCGTAGGTCGGATCGGATGCGCCCGAGCCAGATACCCCGCCACCTCGCAAGCGCGGCACCCGCCCACTTCAGCCGCAAACCGTTCCAGCTCAGCGCCCACCGCAGCCGCCCGCCTCGCTCCGCTCGCTCCCGGTCGCCGCGCGGCGGGGGGCTGGGGGTTTTCCCCTCATGGACTGAGGGGCGTCCTCCGCTTGACGCTGCTCAGAACGCGTACCTATGCTCAAATGACGTTGTTGGAAGTCGCCGTTCGACCATTGTTGATCCTGCGACACGCGGAACATGAATGGGGGCACTGGCTGTTCGTTCGGCTGGAGTGACATGACGCACCGTTGGTCGATTGCTCTGCGAACCCGCCGAGTCGCTGGCGTGGCGGCTGGTGTCGGATTGTCGCTGCTCGCCGCGGCTTGCAGTGAGACTCCACAGACCGCGTTCAACCCGCGCTCGGAGTATGCCACCGCCGGCCTCGACCTGTTCGTGCTCATCGTCCAGATGGGCGTCGTCATCGGCGTCGTCGTCGAAGCTATCTTGATCTGGGCGGCGATTCGCTATCGTCGCCGCTCGAACGATCGCTTGCCGCCGCAGATCCATGGCAATACGCTCGTCGAGGTTGCCTGGACGACGGGCCCCGTCCTGGTGGTCGGCTACATCCTGTTTCTGACTCTGCCGGTTATTTTCTCGACGCAGGCGCCCGCGCCAAGCAGCGCAATGGATGTTGAGGTCATTGGACACCAGTTCTGGTGGGAGTTCCAGTACCCCGAGGCGAACGTCGTCACCGCCAATGAGCTGCATCTGCCTATTGGTCGGACCGCAAATCTGATCCTGCGCTCAGACGACGTGATCCATTCGTTCTGGGTGCCGGCCCTGGGCGGCAAACGCGACGCCTTCCCGGGCCACACCAACTACATCTGGATGACGCCAAACAGCACGGGTGAGTTCCCTGGCCAGTGTTACCAGCTGTGTGGCTATTCCCACGGCAACATGCGCGAGCGGGCCATCATCCAGAGCCAGGCCGATTTCCAAACCTGGTTGACCGACCAGCAGCAACCCGCTGTCCAGTCGGCTGATCCGGCCGCCGCCGAGGGCGCCCAGCTCTTTCAGACCAAGGCGTGCTCTGGCTGCCATACCATCGCCGGTACGGCGGCCCAGGCCAGGACCGGCCCGAACCTGACTCACTTCGCCAGCCGCGGCACTTTCGCCGGCAGCATCCTCGACACTACTCCCGCTAACGTGCGCACCTGGCTGAAAGACCCGCCAGCGGTGAAACCGGGCTCGATCATGCCCAACCTTGGCCTGAACGACCACGAGCTCGACGCGCTGGTGGCTTATCTACAATCACTGAAGTGACACGAGAGGGGCTGCAGATCTCATGGCAGTAGTGAGCGCGCCGCTATCGCACGTTGGCGGCCTGGTCGTGGCGCCGCCGGCGATCGCCGAGCCGGCTTACCGCGGACTGTGGAGCTGGTTCACGACCGTCGACCACAAGCGCATCGGCATCCTGTACGGCGTCTCAGCCGGCACCTTTTTCGTCATCGGCGGCCTCGAAGCCCTGGTAATCCGCCTGCAGCTCTGGACGCCCGGCAACACCCTCGTCACTGCGCAGACGTTCAACGCGCTGTTCACCATGCACGCCACGACGATGATCTTCCTGGCGATCATGCCGCTGGGCTCAGCGTTCTTCAACTTCATTCTGCCGCTTCAGATCGGCGCGCGCGACGTCGCTTTCCCCCGCCTGAACGCCTTCAGCTACTGGGCCTTCATCCTGGGCGGGATCATGCTCAACGTGAGCTTCCTCCTGGGTGGCGCACCAGACGCTGGCTGGTTTGGCTATGCCAACCTGACCACGCGCCAGTACTCGCCTGGTCCGGGCATCGACTTCTGGATGCTGGGGCTGCAGGTGCTTGGTGTTGCGTCCATAGCCGCGGCGCTGAACTTCTTCGTCACCATCCTCAACATGCGCGCGCCCGGGATGAGCTTTATGCGCATGCCCATCTTCACGTGGATGTCGCTGATCACGATGGTGCTGCTGCTGATGGCATTCCCGTCGATCACCGTCGGTCTGATCCTGTTGATGTTCGACCGGTTCTTCGACACCAACTTCTACAGCGTCCCCCACGGCGGCGATCCGATCCTGTGGCAGCACCTGTTCTGGGTCTTCGGCCACCCCGAGGTGTACATCCTGATCCTGCCGGGCATGGGCATCGTGTCCGAGATCGTCCCGGTCTTTTCGCGCAAGCCTCTGTTCGGGTACGCGGTCATGGTCTACTCGGGCATCGCCATCGGCTTCCTGGCGTTCGGCGTCTGGGCCCACCACATGTTCGCCACGGGCCTCGGCCCAATAGCCGATGCGGTCTTCTCTTCGAGCACGATGCTGATCGCCGTGCCGACAGGCGTCAAGATCTTCAACTGGATCGGCACGATGTTCAAGGGCTCGGTGAACTTCAAGACGCCCATGCTCTGGGCCCTGGGCTTCATCAGCATGTTCATCATTGGCGGCATGTCGGGCATCATGCACGCTTCGCCGCCAGCCGACTTGATTCAGCACGACACCTACTTCATCGTCGCGCACATCCACTACGTGCTCATCGGCGGCAGCATCATGGCCCTGATGGCTGGGATCTACTACTGGTTCCCCAAGATGAGCGGCCGGATGATGAACGAAACACTCGGCAAGTGGAACTTCTGGACGTTCGTTCTGTTCTTCAATCTGACCTTCCTGCCCATGCACTGGACGGGGCTGCTCGGCATGCCGCGTCGCGTCTACACGTACGGGATCGAGCTCGGGATTACCGAGCTGAACCAGCTCTCCACCGTCGGTGCGGTTGGCCTCGCCTTCTCGGTGCTGTTGTTCGTGATCAACCTGTTTTCGAGCATTCGCTTCGGCGAAATTGCAGCGGACGATCCCTGGGACGGCGCCACCCTAGAATGGTCGATTCCGTCGCCACCCCCGGTGTACAACTTCGCCCGCATCCCCACAGTGGTCTCGCGTGACACGTGGTGGGCCACCAAGCATCCGGAACGCATGCACCGTGACCCCATCGAGGTCACCCCGTTGTCCGGCGGCCCCTCCCATGGCGCTCAGCTAGCTCACGACGCCGTGGCGACTGCCGCGCCAGACGACGGTGGCGCGTCCATCATTCACATGCCCTCGCCGTCGTACTGGCCACTTCTAGCCGCCGTGGGCCTGACGATGATGGCCACGGGCCTGCTCCTGGCTGACTCGTTTGGTCCGGTGACCATCCCCATCTTCGCCATCGCCGGCCTGCTGCTGCTCATAGGCAGCATTTACGGCTGGTCGTTCGAGTCAGCGTAAATGGCACACGCCCCGGTCGTCGCCGACGTAAGCGCACCGCCAACGGTCCAGTCGGCAGGCGCACCGCCCCCGCCGTTGGTTCTGGAACACCCCCACACCACTACTGGCCTCGACAGCCGCAAGCTGTTGATGTGGGCGTTCCTCGCCTCGGACTGCATGTTCTTCGGAACGCTGATAGCGACCTATATGGTCTACAAGAACCGCAGCCTGGATGGTCCGCTGCCCCGAGCGACGTTCGACGTGCCGTACACGTCTGTGTCAGCATTTGTGCTGCTGCTCAGCAGTCTGACTATGGTGCTGGCGCTGGCAGCCATCCAACATGGCCAGGAGCGTCGGATGCGGGTGTGGCTGTCGGCCACCGCGTTGCTCGGGTGTGTGTTTCTGGGTGGCCAGTTTTACGAGTTCAGCACGTTCTACAGGGATGGGCTGACGCTCAGTCGGAACCTGTTTGGCTCGACCTTCTTCACGCTGACAGGGTTCCACGGCACCCACGTGTTCATCGGGGTGTTCTGGCTCCTATCTCTGGTGGCGCAGTCCGTAAGAGGTCGACTGCACCAGGAGCATTCCCTGTGGATAGAGATCGCGGGCCTGTACTGGCACTTCGTCGATATCGTCTGGATCCTGATATTTACCCTCGTGTACCTGATCCCTGACTGAGCCAGGCATGCAGAACCGATGAGCACCGAACACCATTTGGCCCACGACGCTGGCGGCCAGGACGTCGAGCACGCCCACCCTGGCCCGAGGACCTACACCGTCGTCGGCGTGATCCTGGCGATCATCACTCTGATCGAGGTCTGGGCCTACAACCAGCCCGAGCTGCGCGCGGCCCTCGTGCCCATCTTGCTCGTGTTGTCCGCGGTGAAGTTTGCAACCGTCGTCGGCTTCTTCATGCATCTGCGGTTCGACAACCGCCTCTTTGTGGCCGTGTTTGGCTTCGGACTGATAGTGGCAGGTTCGGTCATTACTGCCTTCATGTTCCTTTTTGGCCAGTATCCGCAGCCTCCGCACGCATAGGCGCTCGATTCGTGATGGTGGACTGGCTCGGCTATCGGCCGCCGTCAAGCGTGGTCGTCGGCCTGATTGGTCTCGAGGTCGCGTACCTGTTGTGCGTCAGCGTATACCGCGACCGCATAGCTGCTGCTCGTCAGGTACCTGCGACAGTACGCGTCGCCTTCAGCACTGGGGTGCTGGTGATGCTCCTGGCATTGGCCACGCCTCTGGATGCGATCGGAGACACGTACCTCTTCACAGCCCACATGCTCCAACACTTGCTGTTGACACTGTTTGCGGCGCCGCTGCTCCTAGCCGGCACGCCAGGCTGGTTGCTGCGGGTGGTACTTGAAGCCAGTCGGCTCACCGCCTTCGTGCGCTGGGCGAGGCACCCGCTGGTAGCCTTCTTCGGCTTCAACGTCGTGTTCGCTCTGGCGCACGTGCCCGCGTTTTACGAGGCCACCCTGACCAATGAGCTCCTGCACGCGCTGGAACACCTGGTATTTGTCGGCACGGCTATGCTGATGTGGATGCCCGTGCTCAGCCCGGTGCCGGAGATCGCGCCTACCTACCCGCCCCTGGGTCAGGTGCTGTACTTGTTCCTGCAGACGGTGCCCGCGTCGCTGCTTGGCGCGCTGCTCGCGGCGACTGGCACTGCGTACTATCCGACCTACGTGATGGCGCCGCGAATCGTCTCGCTGAGTGCGCTTGAAGATCAGCAGCTGGGCGGGCTGATCATGTGGGTCGGTAGCGGGGTGTATTTCCTGCTTGCGACCGGGGTGGTGTTTTTCGCCTGGGCCAGCCGTGAGGAGGCCGCGAATCGGCGGCCCCTCGGGGTGCACTAGGAGGACGGCATGCAGTCATCAGCTTCGTCGGCGGTGGCCGTCACACGCGTCCGCGGCCTGCGTCGGCGCTGGTTTTCGGATGCCGTCATCGCCGGGTTTGTTGCGATTGGCACCTCGACCGGGGCGCTGATGGTCTTCTATGTGTTGGCCAACGGCCTGGCCGACTCGCGCTCTGACTTCTTCCGGGGCTGGTTATGGCAGTTGACCCACAACCAGGTGGTGGCGTTCAGCAGCGGTCGCCCGGCGGTTGCGCTGGCGCTGCACGTGCTGCTCGGTCTGGTGTGGGCGGTCGTGTACGCCCGCTTCGTCGACTTTCGCCTCAGCGGCCCGGGCTGGCGGCGGGGCATGACCTTCGCCCTGCTGCCGTGGATCTTTTCCCTGCTGATTCTGCTGCCAGCGGCTGTCGTGAACCTGCTCGACTGGGCCTTTTCTGCTGGGCCGCTCGTGCCGGTCGGCAACCTGGTGTTGCACCTGATCTACGGCTTCACCCTGGGCCAGTTATACGATGCGTCGGCTGACGAACCGGCCCTCGGGGCGGACCTCGCGTACAACGAGCCGCTCGAGCGCCTGGCGGTCGAGCATTCGCAAGATCTCGGGGCGGCCGGGATCCTGCTTGGCGGCGTCGTGGGCGCCGCTGTTGGCACAGCCATGGCCGTCATTTTGCCGCCAACGTTGCCGAACGTGGACTTCGGGGGCTGGTCGGTGGCCCTGGCTGTCGGTGGCATTCTGGCGGGCGGCGCTGTCGGCGCCATCGTCGGATCCTTCGCCGGCCTACCCCAGACTCCACCGGAGCCGGTCGATCTTCAGGAAGGACCCGATCCGTTCCAGCACAACGTGTTGCCATTCCTGATCCCGCCGTTTCTGCTTGTCGTAGCCCTGGCCATCGTGACGACCCTCGGGACCGGACTGTTGCAGCTGGGCAAGACCGAGCTCGATCTAGGTCCGGTCACGATTGGTGCGGCTGTTCTGGCAGCCATCATCGCCACGTTCGCGATCGGTATTGGGGCTTACCTCATGGCGAGCCGTGAGGATCAGCCGTCGCCTTCGAGTCGTGAGACCGTTTCCCACAGGGCCGAGCACTGAACACCGCCGTCGATTCCCGCTGGGCTGGTCAGCGTGGCTGTTCTCGACGGAGCAACCATGAATTCAGAGCGTCGGAGCTGCTCGCGCCGCGCCCGAGCCCGCAGCAACCGATACGTGGCAACGCCGGGATAGATCAGCAGCCCGATGAGGATGACCATTGGCCAATGCGTGGCCGCGATCCACACCAATCCGTCCCGAGTCGGCGCGTACGTCAGGAGCAGGATCGCAAACCAGATCTTGCATACGATGAGCGGGATCGCCACTGTCAGGAGGGCGCCCTTGGACTCCATGGGCTGTGAAGCAGTTTACTACTCCCCCCATCCCCGTCTTCGAAGAGGGAGCGGGAGCGGGAGCTTGCTTCGGCGAACGCGCCGCCTCGAGCGCGGTCGCTATGATCACGGTAGCCAATAATGCGTCGCGTGCTGCTCGCCGCACCGCTGGTTGTCGTCTTCTTCGCCAGCCCACCGCCCGCCGCTGCCCAGTCCTGGGTCGTCGCGCCCGCCTCAGACGCGTCCGAGATCATGAGCCAGTTGTTCTGGTTCACCCTGGTCCTGGCCACGATCGTGTTTGTGCTGGTCGAAGGCCTGCTGATCTATTCGAGCCTGCGCTTCCGGCGGCGCGCACCCTTGCCGTTCCAGGAGCCGCCCCAGATCCATGGCAACACCCGCCTGGAGGTCATGTGGGCCACCGTGCCGGCGTTGATCCTGGTGGGTCTGTTCGGCATAACGGTGTCCCGTCTGGGCGACCTGAGTCAGTTGCCGACTGATCCCAACACGCTGCAGATCAGTGTCACGGGTTCCCAGTTCCAGTGGGACTTTGGCTACGGCAACTCAGGCGTGAAGAGCACGACTGACCTCCACGTTCCCGTCGGAACGCCACTCATCTTGAGCGTGACGTCCACGGACGTCATCCACAGCTTCTGGGTGCCCGACCTGTACGGCAAAATCGATGCGAACCCGGGCCGCGTGAACCGGATCACTTTCAGGGCGCGTCAGGCGGGCACGTACCGTGGCGTGTGCGCCGAATTGTGTGGCTTCGGTCATGCGGGCATGCAGTTCCGTGTACAGGCGGTCTCTCAGAGCGATTTCGACACGTGGCTGGCGGAGCAACAAGCAGGTGCGCCCGCGGCCATGGCGCCGCTGAAGTAGGAGTCTAAAAGGAACTGTCGATGGCGATCACCGCAGCCCCTCCAGTTGTAGCGAGTCCAGTAACCGGTGCGCCCAGTCATGCCGTGTTCGACGTTGAACGCCGCGGGATTGGCGCATGGCTCACCACGCCAGATCACAAGAAGATCGGGATCCTGTACATGGTCTCGACCTTCCTCTTCTTCCTGCTCGGTGGCCTGGCGGCGCTCCTGGTCCGCACCCAGCTGGCGCTGCCAGAATCGCCGCCCTTCCAGCCTGAGCTCTACAACCAGATTTTCACCATGCATGCCACGGTGATGATCTTCCTGTTTATCATTCCATTTGGCGTCGGCGGACTCGGTAATTACCTCGTCCCGCTGATGATCGGCGCGCGGGACATGGCCTTTCCGAAAATCAATGCGCTGTCATTTTGGATGATTCCACCTGCCGGCTTGCTGATCCTGTCCGGGTTTTTTTTCCCTGACCCGTCCGGACATTTTGTCACCGGCAGCGCCGACGCGGGCTGGACCTCGTATCCCCCGCTCAGCGCGCGGGGGCCATTCGGCCAGAGCCTCTGGCTGATCGGCGTGATCATTCTGGGCAGCTCATCGATTCTCGGCTCGATGAATTTCCTGGTCACCATTTTGAACATGCGTACCCCAGGCATGACCATGCATCGCCTGCCTCTGTTCGTCTGGGCCATGCTGACCACGTCGTTCATTCAGCTCGTCGCTACGCCAGCCCTGGCGGCAGCGCTGCTGATGGTGCTGGCTGACCGCCACCTGGGCACGCACTTCTTCGATCCGGCCGGCGGCGGTGACGTGCTCGGCTACCAGCACGGCTTCTGGTTCTACTCACATCCGGCCGTCTACATCATGATCTTGCCCTACTTCGGGATCATCTCTGAGGTCCTGCAGGTGTTCAGCCGCAAGCCGATTTTCGGCTACAAGGCAGTGGCGTATTCCACGGCGGCTATCGGCGTGCTGGGCTTTTTGGTCTGGGCGCACCACATGTTCACCGTCGGTTTGCCAGTCATCAGCCAGAGCTTCTTCATGTTGATGACCATGCTCATCGCTGTCCCGACGGGTATCAAGATCTTCAACTGGGCTGCCACGCTGTGGGGCGGCCACCTGCAGTTCAAAGCGCCGCTACTGTTCGCCCTCGGCTTCCTGACCATGTTCGTCATCGGCGGGATCAGCGGTGTCTATTCGGCCGTAGTGCCCGTGGACTACCAGTTGCACGATACGTACTTCGTGGTTGGCCACATTCACTACGTGCTCTTCGGCGGCAGCGTATTTGCGCTCTTCGCCGGTACCTACTACTGGTTTCCCAAAGTCACGGGCCGGCTGTACAGCGAGAGTCTCGGAGCCTGGCACTTCTGGTTGATGTTGATCGGCTTCAACCTGACGTTCTTCCCGATGCACATCCTCGGCATCATGGGCATGCAGCGCCGCATCGCGAACTACCCGGTCGAGACGGGCTTTCTCACCTGGAATCTCGTCGAGACAGCCGGCGCGTTCCTGCTGGGCTTTTCCATCCTGATCTTCTTCTGGAACGCAGTCGTTTCATGGTCGCGCGGAGCGCCGGCGGGGAACGATCCCTGGCTAGCCAACACCCTCGAGTGGGTTACGAGCTCCCCACCACCTGCCTACAACTTCGGCACCTTGCCTCGCATCCGCTCAGAGCGCCCGCTGCGCGATCTTCGGGCCGCTCTGGCAGGCGAGGCGCTGCATTCGCAGCAGCCACACGCAGCCCTGGAGAGTGGCAGCGGGCACGCCGCGTCCACGCCGTCACACTGAGGGTCCGCATGGCGCTCGTCGTTACCGCCCGATCGCCGCTCGAAGCCCAGCCAGAGCTGGGCCGATCGCCCCTCGTGCCGCAGCCGCGGCTACGTCGGCTGCAAGCCGGTTTGGGCTGGCTGGCGCTTGGCGCGTCGGGCTGGTACGCCATTGGCCTGGTTATGGACAACCTGGTGCGAGCCACCTCGCCCGCGCCAGTGGTCGACCTAGCGGCTCGGGTCGTGAGCGTCGGCGGGATCGCTCTGGCGCTCGGGGTGGGTATCGGCGGCTGGCTGTGCAGACGCGATGCCGCGGCGCTGCTCGTCGCGGCCACGCTCGCGCCGATACTGGTCGCCGCGCGCGCCGTGTCGACCGGACTGTTGGTCACGCTCGAGCTGCACACGCTCGCCGACGTGGCTGATGTGGCTCTCGGTCTGCTCGTCCTGGGCTGTCTGGTATGGGTAGCCGCGGCATCGTTGGCGACGCCGGATGCATCCGCGCGACTGCGCTCTGCCGAGGCTGACCTGTTCCGACGTGTGGTCGAGGTGACCACCTTCGTCGTCTTTGCCGCTGGCGTGACCGGCACGATCGTGCGTGCAGTCGGCGCGAGCTGGGCCTGTCAGGGCAACTTTCCGGACTGCAACGGCCTTGGCGTGCTGCCTCTCGGCCGCGATCCGCTGTTGGATATCCAGCTCTACCATCGTCTGCTCTCGTACGCGACGCTCGCACTGGTGTGCTGGGTGGCCGTGGATGCCTTCCGCACCCAGCCCGCGTTCCGCGCCCTTGGCCGAGCCAGCCTGCTCCTGCTCGGGAGCACCATCGGCCAGGCCGCCGTTGGAGCCGTATCAGTCTCGACCGGGAACTCGCCGCTGATGCAAGCGCTGCACATGGCTGGCGCGGCCGCAACGTGGTCCGCGGCGGTCCTCGTCGCGTGCCTGGCCCGCCAGGGCGCGCTGGCGTCGGAAACACCCCGTACCCCCGCCATCTCCCAGAGGGCGGGGGAGTTTGTGGGCCCGCCTGTGCCTACGGGAGAGGGGGCGCAAAGCGCGGGCGCGAGCTGGTCCCTGGCGCAGCAGCTATCTGCCTACGTCCAGCTGACCAAGCCGCGGGTCATGTCGCTGCTGCTGGCGACGACCGCCACCGCGATGGTGATCGCTGCGCGCGGCATGCCGCCCCTTGGCGTGTTCGTATGGACCCTGATCGGCGGCGCGCTCATGTCGGGCGGGGCCGGAGCCATCAACCACTACGTCGATCGCGACATCGACCCGCTCATGGGCCGCACCGCCTGGCGGCCGATCCCTTCAGGGGTCATCTCGCCACGTCGGGCGCTGTGGTTCGGCATCGGCCTGGCTGTTCTGGCGAGCCTGGTCTTTGTTTTCTTCGTCAATCTCACCGCGTGGGTCCTGTCGGTGGCCGGGCTGCTCGGGTACGTGTTCATCTATACGCTCTGGCTCAAGCGCTCCACCCCCAGCAACATCGTCATCGGGGGCGCCGCGGGTGCGATCCCGCCTCTCGTCGGCTGGGCGGCTGTCACCAACGAAATCAGCAGCCTGACGGCCTGGTATCTGTTCGCGATCATTTTCTTCTGGACCCCGCCGCACTTCTGGGCACTGTCGCTGCTGATCCGCAAACACTACGAACGCGCCGGCGTGCCCATGCTGCCAGTGGTACGCGGAGAGGACGAGACGCGGCGTCAAATCCTGCTGTACTCGGTCCTACTGGTCGGCCTGTCGCTGGTCCTGTCGCCGTTCGGGATGATGGGCGGGATTTACTTCGCCGCGGCCGCGGTCCTCGGTGGGCTGTTCATTCGCGGTGCGGTGCGACTGCTGCGTCAGGCGACGCCGCAAGCCGCCCGCGGCCTGTATCTATACTCGCTGGTGTATCTGTTCGCGCTGTTCACCGCGATGGCGGTCGATCGCGTGGTCGCGTTCTAGGAGGACGTCAAGACAACTCGGATGGTGCTCGACGCTAAAGCGCTGACCTGGGCCGCCAAGAACGACCTCGATACGGCCAAACTGAAAAAAGCCAGGGTGCCGATCTACGGCAAGTGGTACTTCCCTGAGATCCCAGCCGGAGTGGCCCTCGTCAATCTCGAGAGTGGCGAACAGCAGGCCTTTGCCGAGCGCATGCTGGCGGGCGAGGTCATCTATGTGGCTGCTCAGGATCTGGTGCGCGTGGGCCTGGCGCCAGAGGGTTTTGCCATCCTCGACGTTCCTGGTCAACGGAGTACGGCGACGGCCGCACCGCTCGCCGTTGTGGCCAGCGAGCCTTTGCTAGCCATGGCTCGGCCGCCTGGACTGCCATTCGCTAGCCACATGGACGTCGTGCCAGTCGAGGCGCAGCAAACGCTGGTTTCGGACGCCGCAAGCGACCTGGCGGGAATCCATATGCCGAGCGCGAGCATCGCCCCGTTCACGCTTGGAGTCGGCTTTGCCATTGTGTTGCTTGGGCTGATTACCAGCCCGATCATCCTGGTGGTCGGCGCGGTCTGGCTGCTCGCCGGGTGTGTGGCCTGGATCCGCATTGGCCTGCTCGAGGCGCGTGCCGCCGCGGCCCACCGTGTCGAACTGCCGTAACGCATGCGCCGGGGGTATCAGGTTCCGCGTCGCGCGTTTGCCAGCCTTGTGCTTGTGGCAGTGCTGTTCGGCACGCTCGGCTGCCAGGGGAACTGGGGCTACGCTGCGTCGTCTCGAGCGCAACCGAAAGTGGATGTCCTCGGTGGCGCGCCGTCGTTTGAGCTTGTAGACCAGACGGGTGCTGCATTTTCCTCGCACAGCCTGCTCGGGCACGTCACGCTGCTGGACTTCGTGTACACACACTGCACGGACGCGTGCCCGCTTCTGAGCGCGACGTTCCAGCAGGCGCAGCGCAAACTGGCAGACGAGCATCTGCTCGGTTCGCGGGTCATGCTCGTGTCGCTGAGCGTCGATCCCCAGCATGACACGCCGCCCGTCCTTGCCGAGTACGGACGCCAATTCAAAGCCGACGCCGACGCCTGGAAGCTCCTGACCGGCGACTGGGATCAGGTATACGACGTTGTGACTGGCTTCAAGGTAGCCACCCGGCTCCCGCGGCCAGCCCTCGACGCCCCCGCCCCCGCTGGTACCGAGCTGACCCACAGCACTCGCATTGTCCTGATCGACGCCCAACAGCAAGTCCGCGCTTATCTCGAAGGCCAGGACGCCACCCCCGACGACCTTGTCAACGCAGCCAAGAGGGTGCTGAACTAGATGCACATCACTGCAACTCCTCTCTTCATTCCCAAGGACGTCATACGGGCAAACCCAGACGCTTACCGGCTCCCCCCGACCCGTATTCGGGATGACCTCACCTTATGGAAGGAGTGTTGAAGTAGTGAGCGCTACCGCCAGCGCGCTCAGCGGCGGCTCGACTGCCCATGCTGAGATAGCCCACGAGCCCGAGGGCCCGAGCAACGAAACGCTCGGCATCATCCTGTTCATCGTTTCGGAAGCAGTCATGTTCGGGGCGTTCTTCGCCCAGTACTTCTACGAGCGCATCCTTTCAGACGGCTGGCCGACCCGCGCAGGCTTACCACCCGGCTTCGAGCGCGTCTCCGCATTCCCGCTGCCCGTCATCCTGACCGTGGTCCTCGTAGCCAGCGGCTTCACCGCCCACTTTGCCCAAACAGCCATCCGCCGCAACGATCGAGACGCCCTTCAGGGTTGGCTGATCGTCACCATCCTGCTCGGCGTGGCCTTCCTCGGCGGACAGGCATACGAGTACACCAACCTCATCGTCAACGAGGGCTTCAACATCACCTCGGGTATCTACGGCAGTATCTTCTACAGCATCACAGGACTGCACGGTATCCACGTCTCGCTTGGCGTCCTGGTACTCACTGGGGTACTCATTCGGGCTTTCATGGGCCACTTCTCGTCCCGGAATCATTTTGGCGTCGAGGGGACAGTGCTGTACTGGCACTTCGTCGACGCTGTCTGGTTGGCGCTGTACGTCGCCCTCTACGCTCTTTGAGTTCCAAACCGATCCGCTGCTGCTGATTCCGCTGCTCGGCAGCGGACTGGCATACGCGGTCGGCTACCGCCGCTACGCACGGCGTAGGCATCTCGACGCTGGGTACCGAACCCGGGGTGCGTACTTCGTCGTCGGGTACACCGCGCTGCTCATCGCAGTGGTATCGCCGCTGCACGCCGTTGGCGAGGAGTTCTTCTCAGTCCACATGGTGCAGCATCTGCTGCTCAGCCTGGTGGCCGCGCCGCTGTTGCTGTTGTCCAGCTCCATGCCGGTTCTGCTGTGGGCGCTCCCCAGGCGAGAGAGAGCAACCCTCGGCCGTTTGACGGGCCAGGCTGGCCCGATCCGCTCCAGCCTGCGCTGGTTGACCCTCCCCCTGGTAGCGTGGTGGCTGTTCGTCGGCACCCAGTGGTTGTGGCACGTGCCGGCGGCCTACGACTGGGCGCTCGAGAACCGCCTGGCCCACTACCTGGAGCACATCAGCTTCTTCGTGACAGCGGTCATCTTCTGGTGGCCGGTCATCGGCTCGCCACCCCTGCGTAGTCCGCTCGGGTATCCGGCCCGCATGGCGTACACGTTCCTGGCGTGGATGCCGAACAGCTTCCTCGGGGCAGGCATCACGCTGTCCCGGGCACCCCTGTACGCGTACTACGTCAGTTCGGCCCAGCTTACCGGCACCGACCCGCTCGTCGATCAGCAGCTGGCCGGGCTGATCATGTGGATTCCTGGCGACGTCCTGTTCGCCATCATCTTGTTGCTGCTGCTCGTCGCCTTCATGCAAAACGAAGAGCGCAAGGAGGAGCGCATCGATCGCGAGCTGGACGCGCGCGACGCCGCCGCGCGTGCCCTCAGTGAAACCGGTGTTAGTTGAACGACGGCCCGTACAGCATGAGGTAGACAACCCATCCGCTGACGGCCACGTAGATCCACAGCGGCACGGTGATACGAGCGATCTGGCGGTGTTTGGCGAAGCTGCCGCGCAGGGCTCGACGGATGGTGATGAAGGCCAGCGGAGCGACGGCGATGGCGATGATGATGTGCGGGATCAGAATCGCGAGGTAGACGATCCGCGAGACGCCGTCGCCTGGAAAAAGCTTCGAGCCGAACAACACGTAGCGGGTGACGTACACCACCAGGAACCCAGCGGCGAAGACCGACGCCGTCAGCATGCTGCGACGGTGCCACACGATTCGGCGTGTGCGGATACACACATAGCCGAAAATCAGGAAGATGCCGCTGATCACGATCAGGGCGGCGTTGGTGGCGGGGAGCCACTCTTCAGGGGAACGCAGGTCAAGCACGATGCACCATCATTGTGACTGAAAGGGCCCCCGCGGCGGCCGAATCGCCTGCCGTGGAGGTTCGGGGCCTCCTCAAGACCTACAACGGGCGAGCGGTTGTGGATGGGCTCACCTTTTCCGTCCAGCCAGGTGAGGTGTTCGCGTTGCTCGGTCCGAACGGTGCGGGCAAGACAACCACGGTCGAGATCCTGGAGGGGTATCGGCGCCCGGACGGCGGCTCCGCGCGCGTTCTAGGCCTCGATCCCGCCACGCAGGGCGCCGAGCTCAAGCCGCGGATTGGCCTCATGCTCCAACAGGGAGGCCTGTTCCCACAGATCACGGCCCGCGAAGCGCTGCGGCTCTTTGCAGCCTTCTACCCCCGGGCCGAGGACCCGGACAAGCTCATCGACCAGCTGGAACTGCGAGAGGTGGCCAATACGCGCTTCAGGCAGCTCTCGGGGGGTCAAAAGCAGCGGCTGAGTCTTGGTCTGGCGCTGGTCGGCCGGCCGCGGCTCGTGTTCCTGGACGAGCCGACGGCGGCAATGGACCCGCAAGCACGGCGCAACACGTGGAAGATCATCCGTGGCCTGCGAGACAGCGGTGCCACTGTCCTGCTCACGACCCACTTCATGGACGAGGCCGAACAGCTCGCCAACCGCGTGGCCATCGTGAATCGTGGACGGTTGGTGGCGCTCGATTCGCCGGCTGGGATGCGCCAGGCGGTGGCGAACGAGGTGCGCTTCGCGACCCGCCCGGTGGTAAGTGAGGACGACGTGGCAGCCGCGCTCGGTCTGCCCCGCAACAGCGTGGGGTCGGAGAACGACGGCACGCTGGTGCTGCACGTACAGCCAACCCCGGCCCGAGTGGCCGAGCTGACGATCTGGCTAGCTGCCAACAACGTCCTTCTGACCGAGCTCCGAGCCGGCAGCCGCAGCCTGGAGCAAGCCTTCCTCTCCATCACCGCCGCCCCCGATCAACCTCCAAACCCCTGACCCCAGCTAAAGGGAAGCCGACAACATCAGTACTCGATTCGTTGGAGAGGGTCGAGACAAGCGGCTTCGGATCGTTGGCGTTGAAGACTATCACTGAGTATTCCGAGCCAAAGGAGGAGACCGACCGTCGCCATCACTTGACCTGCACACGCATTTCCGCCCGGCGAGTTCCTCCGCGAGGACGGTTGTGTTTAGTCAGCCCAGCACGACCAGACTACGTTGCGCACGAGCGTGCTACTCGAGCCACCTTTTCTGAGGTGCTGACGTTACTGCGCGAAATTCTCGGGGCAAGGCTCTGCGCCTATTTGGGCTCGGTTAAGGAAACTCGGGCAGTCAACGAGTGGGCAGCTGGGACCAGAGAGCCAAGCGAAGCGACGCAGCAGCGTCTGCGTGTTGCGCTCCGAGTGGCGCTCGCGATTGCTGACGTCGACAGTCCGGAAATAACGCGCGCCTGGTTCCAAGGCTTGAATCCGCAACTCGACGAACGCTCTCCGGCTCGTCTGTTACGCGAGGTGATCTTGACGAGGTCGGACCTGCTGTTGTTGCCGCAGCGCGCGCCTTCCTCGTTGGCGGGTGAGCCAAGGGCTAGAGGGGT